>JACCDW010176503.1_pt1 | contig 36794 bp, 40 predicted proteins | sample 7449781 | NCBI WGS metagenome assembly JACCDW01 (sample SAMN15323449, study PRJNA562643) | freshwater metagenome | isolation source: river surface water | place: USA:Blue River Watershed | collected 2017-08-18 | reverse complement strand
TCATAGGTTATGGCACCTGTGGCATATTTCACAAAGCGTACCTGACAGTTCTGTCCTTGTGCTTTGAGTTCTTGATCTGGATGTGGAAACAGGTTGGTGTCAAACACGTTGACTTCTGGACCAAAGGCCGCAATGCCTGCGTCACGTGGTAACTGTGTTCTTAGTGGATCCACAGGCACTAGATCTGCCTTGCTCAGGTAAGGATTCTCCGCACCAATCAGGGCTTCATCAGGATCAGCACCGTTGAGCACATCTAGTGCTGTTTGATATTTGAACTTGTTTGAACGGCCTTTGAGATTCAGCACAATGCCTGTGCGATCATACACAAAGCGTTCTAGTTCTACTGCTGTGGGAAAGTCTGTCATCAGGCCTTCAAGATCAAACAAGGGTTCTTGATTGGTTTCCTTGACTGGTTTGGATTTGGTCTGAATCTGCTTGACTTCTGGGGCAGAGTCCTGGGCTAGAGGTTCTGCTGGGATGTCCAGGTCCCAAGGTGTGGGCTGGTGGGTGGTGGTTTTCTTTTTCATTTCAACTGCCTTTCTATTCAATGTTATGTGGTAGTTTTACAGACTACCAAACTGACACAAGCACGTGTGTGTTATTTAGCGTGCAAATTTCTTGGGTGCAACATCACTCATCACACCTTCCAGTTTTGGATTGATGTGATCAGCGGGTGTTCTACGACCAAATGCCGCTGTGATCACCGCGGCCAAGGGTTCACGTTCTGCCTTGGCAGATTTGAATTCAGCACGTTTGGCTGGTTCACCCACATTACCTGTTCTGGGACCTTGTGACACGTTGACATTGTCTACCGCGTGTGGATTGCGTGTGGTCTTCATTCCTGGACTTGACTGTTCGTCAATCAGGACCTTTTGGCTATAGCGTGGATCTGTTTTCATTTGTGTGTTTCCTTAGTTTGAGCAGGGTGTGGCAAATACTATTTGGCCTGCGGCACCTGCTGTGATTGCTGCCACATAAACTGTGCCAGGGTTGGGGTTGATACCAAAATTGCCCACAACTTCTAGACTTTCTGTGGGTGCTAGAGGAACCAGTTCAGCGGATTGGCCTGTGGTTGGATGTTGTGCCACGTTGGCAGCGGCATAGGTTGAGAACACGCCCACATAGGTATAACCTGTGGCGTTGGCGTTCAAGAAACGAAACTTGTTGGTGCCTGAGACAACATTGGCCACTGTGACAGTGGGACCAGCGGAGATGGCTATGGTATTGCCTGTGGTGGTAATCATATTACTTGTTTCCTACGTTGATCTTGTTGGGATTGGCTGGGCTCTTCACGGTGGCACCACCATTGATCCGTCCGCCTTGGCTGGCAGTGGCAATGGTCATCTTGTGTGGATCCTTGGTCACTGATGGACCGCAGTCACAGCCTGAATCACTGGCGTTGCCTTTTCTTGGCCCCATTCCGTAATTCATCTTGGCTGTCATACCAGACTGGTTGCCAGCATACTTGTTCTTGGCACGGTTAACGCCGTCACCAGCCATACCGTCAAATGCTAAATTCATATCGTGTTTCATCGTTTGGTTCCTTTGTTAACCTTGACCCATTCAGATTTCACTGGGCCTTTCTTTTTAAAACCTGGTACGTCTGATGTGACTGCCAAGCGACTCATCATACCGCCTGACTTCATAATCATACGTGTGGGATTCATATTATAAACCCCTTTCAACAGCGTGGCCTTGGTCTTGCTAGCCATTTAACCCTTTTCGTCCCAGTCTTCGTCATTACGCCACAAACTGCGGGCCTGGGTCATTTTCATTGGCCCACGTTGCACGCGAGTGGCCTTGACATTCTTAATGCTTGAGTCATAGTGTTTGCTGCGTTCCGCAGAGTGAGCACTATGGTTCTCTGTGCCAGATCTCATTCGCTTGGCAGTACGCTTCTGTGCCTCACGCTTGACGGCGTAGGCTATGGCAACTGCTTGCTTTTGTGGACGTCCTGCTCGCCGTTCTGCGGCAACGTTCTCACCAAATGCTCTTTTACTTGTGCTTTTGATCAATGGCATCGTATGTTTATTTACCTTTTGTTCAACCACCCAAACCACGCTGTGCTGTTAGTCCTGGACGTGTACTGTGCATACTACGTTTGGGTTTGGTTTTACGAGGTGTTTGACGGTCATCACCAAAAGGATGGTTGTATGATTCTTTGGTCAGGTTGTGACCGTGGCTGGGTGCACCTAGATCAGATCCTGCTGCGTCCTTATCCTGGCTACCGTGTCCTAAGCCTGGCTTGGGCGTGCCAATCTTACGGGCGTGATATTCATCGCTGCGAGCACGTGTCCAACGACTATGGTCTTCTAATTTATTTTTGGTTTTGGGTTCACGCTGGATGCGTTGTGTGGGTTTGATCATTTGGTGGTCCGTATGTTAACCTTTTGCTTGCCAAGATCTGTGAGTGCTTCTTGGAATGCAGCCAATTTGGCTTCTGCTGTTTCTGTGCTATCTATGGTTTCTACTGTGGTTCTATCACTTACAACCTTGCCCAGGATCATACGCTCATATTCTAATCTCAACTTGTTGTCACCGTTGACGATGGCGTCTTGATAACCTTCTGCGATCAGTTCATCAAAGGCACGGCCACTGACCTGTTGGATGGCTTCTATCAGGCTCAGGCCTGTGATCTTGTTTAGGCTACCTTTGGGTCTGCCTGCTCCAGGTCTGGCACCGCCTCTTGACGGTGACTTTACCTTGTACCTAGGTTGGATGGTGACCGTGGGACTCTGTGCCCTGGCATTGACATCTTGGACCGTAGAGGGGGCGGTGGTGGGTTTGGTCGTCATAACTTTATTTACCGTTATGATTCTGACTAAATCCTAATCCGTGAGCGGAGTTAGGCTGTGCTTTCTTGCTCAGCGTCCGTATCGTCATCAACGTCCGCTTGTTCCAGTTCCCAAGCCTCTTCTTGTGCCTGTTCAGCCCAGTTTTGTTCAGAATCCTGTACGAGATCTGTGATTCGCTGTCTATTGCGGCCCATTATTCTGCCACCTCTACAAGACGCCAAGCACTTGCTACCACACGATTACCTGCTTGCTGTGCTGATTCTCGCAGGGCTGACAAACTCACACTTTCTGGCACCGTGTCATTGGCACGATGATATTCTGTGTATTCTCTGCCATCTGCGTATTTTAACCAAAGTTCAAGCATCATTCTGCGGCCTCCTCTTCTGGTATCAGCACAAACTCAATTATGCCGCTGGCACCATATATGGGCTGATACCAACGGCCCTTGTATAGGACTGGTTTGCCTGCCAAATCTTCTTTGTCTAATCCCAACATCATTTTTGTTGCTCCTTATGTCAGTGCGAACTAGCACCATACACACAGTATACACTATTGGGATTTTTAGGTCAAACTAAATGGTTGTTGTCAGGTCAGTGCTCACTAACTTTTGCGGCGGCCGCGTGTTCTAGTGCCTGTGCGTAGGTTATAACTTTCTTTGTTGTGGGTCCTGTTCAGCAAGGTTTCTGTGCGTATCCAAACATTGCCTGGCAAAACAAGGTATTCTGGTGGTTGGATTCTGGGTTTGGGTTCATAGGCCATATGGGGTATTTACTGCTAAATACCTGTGCCGCACAGGATTTCCACGGCCTAGCCATTGGCCAAATCCTTATATCCTGTTATGTCCTGTGCGGTACCTGTATACGAGTGTAATCCCGTTCCGCATACCAACCCGCACCACCATAGATGTCCAGGACGCTAGAAAAGTATTCTTCATATTTGGGTCTTACGGCCTCAAGCGTGTAGTTGTTCACAGCCCAGTCTCTGCACGCACTTCTTTGTATTGCGTGTATGTTTTTTACGGCCCACACATACTGGCTCATAGTTCTACATCTGTAACCTGTGGTGCCGTGAACATTGATTTCTGTGGCAGCACCCCAGTCTGTGGTTATGATGGGTGTGCCGCTTAAGAGACTTTCTACCATTACTCCACCAAACGGTTCCAAGTATTGCGACGCCACAAAAGTACATACGGCATTGGCGTATAGGTGTCTGCGTTGTTCACGATCAGCGTGTCCAAAGATCTGCACGTGTGCGGGTACATCACGGCCCGCAAAGTATTCTTGTGCGTTTTGTCCTGCTATGATCAACTGGTGTCCGCTTCGTTCTGTGGCCTGTATGGCTATGTTTACTCCTTTGCCATCATACACTCTACCCAGGTACAACACGTATGATCCTGGTTCAGGGTTGTAGTCAAAATCACGTGCATCAAAGTAGTTGGGTATGACAGTTTCATAGTTGTCCATATCGCAACGGCCCACAGCAGTCAATCCCTTGTAAGCGTGGAATATGGCATAACTTTCAAACACCTTGAATCTGGCCCAGTGTCCGCTGGCATAACCTATGCCTGGTTCCACAGTGATCAGGTCAGGGTGTGCGTCACAAATGGGCCTGTGTCCTGCACCCCAAAATGGCAGTAGAAAGTCACGGGCCTGTTTACGTGCATAAATGGCTGCAATAGTGTTACGGTACGACTCTTGATAGGCCTCATCCCGTGTGTCAAATGTGAAAAACTTGCTGTGAAAATCGTGTGTGCCGTAGACTTTGTCATAGGTCTCACGACTAATCACATCCACGTGTTCTGTGCATTCTAACGCTGAATCTGGATGTCCGTAGTGTATGACCGTGTGCCCCGCCTGCGTCATCATACGCCCAAACTTTAGCACCTTGGCCGTATAAGCACAACTGGTATAGTCTTGGTTGGTTTTGGTGTGTGGTAATCCAAATATGTGAAATCTCATTTAGTCCTCTATTTCAAATACTTGGTTGAATGTGGTTGAATGTGTGTGCGTATACCACGCGGCTATTCGTTTCTCTGCTATGGACACATAAGCAGGATCCAGTTCTATGCCTGTGTACGCATAATCTAACTCCACTGCGGCACAACCTGTTGATCCTGAACCATTGAATGGATCCAGCACGTGGCCACCCTTGGGTGTGACCAACTTGATCAAATACTTCATCAGTTCTATGGGTTTCACAGTAGGGTGGTTGTTGCCCTGTGATTTAGGTATTTCTGCTTCACGGCCAGTTGCTTTAAGAATCTTTTCAACTTCGTGTTTGAGTCCGTGGGCAAATATCTTGCCAACTCCAGGCAACCAGACCATCTTACCTGGTTGTGAACCTGGGGTATCAGCATCAATCAATGTGCCATCTTCAGCAACATATTTGCCATCAACAAGTAATAGTAAATCTCTTGTGGTGGCTGCACCCTTGCGTTCTATGCGTTCATTGGCGTTGCCTGGATCATTGGTCCTGTCATATTTGCCACTGGCATCAGTGGGTATGTGTGCCAAGGGATCGTGTTTTTTATCAAACACAGCAGCAAAACGCTCACCTGTTTCAGGATCATAGGCACCGCTGACATTGCCAAACAAGGGTGGTGGCAGTTCAAATCCTGCGTGCCGTTCTGCTCTGCTGACCTTGGGGCAGTAAAAATACTTTTGATAGCCCTCAATCTCACCTATGACATTTGAGGGGAAACGGCCTGCCATCCTGTTATCTACATCCCTATCCAGGTTTATATCCGCATCTTGATCACGCACATAATCTACGCCTTTGGCATCAGCGTGAGCATTGTTAAACACAGCCTTGCTACCTGTGCTGGCTGGATATTTTTTCATCCAGGCAATGTAGGCTTCTGGATCGTCATCTTCGCCCCAAGGCACACGGGTAGCATCTATGTTGAGAGCACCCACACCCCACTGTTGACAGTTTCGTGCTATGCTTAATTTGATGGGCTTGCGTGCCACCACAATGGGTTCGTGTGCGGGTTTGAGAGCGGTGCCCCAACCTGACCATTGTTTGGCTTCTGGGTCTGTGCAGACTACTTCAGGATTCTTTTCTGGGCCACGATCCCAATCTTGTGTAAAGGCTGTGCCGTTCTCACTGCCAAAACCATTATATCCTTTTTGTTTTTTTGTTTCTTTAACACCAAGACTACGCTGAATACTGCGACCCACATCTTGGCTTTTGGGAAAGCCTGAACTGTAGATCCACACGATCTGATCGCGTATTTCAAAGCCTGCTTGTTCTATTGTGACTGCCAGATGATGGTAAGTTCTTGCCGCTGAGAACGCAAGTATGTGTCCGCCTGGTTTGAGCACACGCAGGCATTCTTGGTAAGTTTCTAAAGCACCTGTGTTGGCATCCCACTCTTTACCTAAAAAGTCTATGCCATAGGGCGGATCTGTTACTATTGAGTCAAATGTGTTGTCAGGGAATGTTTTGAGGACGTCAACATTATTGCCCTGTATGATTTTACTGTTCACTGAATACCTCGTTAAATGTGGTCGTGGGCTGGGGTAAGTCTTGTACATCTTCTATGTTGCCTGGCCTGTTGGGCACGTGCGTGCCATTCACGCGGTTGGCCACTTCACGCAAGGTCATAGTGACTTGCCAGGCCAACTTCTTGTTGCCGCTCTTGGTCACATTTGGCTTGCCCACAAATGATTTGCCTAATAGGCGGGACTTGGTCAAGGCTTCTTGTGCGGCTATCAACACGCCAGCATCTTGTGGTAGCACACAACCTGGACTGGTTTGATGTATGTGATTTAGAGCAGTGATGATGTCTTGCCACTCGTCCTCTGTGAGTTTGTGCAAGTAGTCCTCCCAAATGCGAGGATCATTGCGTCTGATACCGCCTTCTTTACGGCAGATGTCATTTAACAAGTCTGCCAGTGCTACCAAGATTTCCATTCCACGAATTAGATTTGCCAATTGGTTCTCCTTGTATCTGTGTTTGTATTTATATTATAGTTTATTTTCTGGTTGAAAATCAAGTCCTTTTGGAGGTCTTTTAAAGACCTAACTCATCTCTTGTTGCCCAAGAGATTTCGTTTGTTTAAAAACTAATAAGACGCCAAGAGATGTGAGCGATAGCGAACGACAGGCGTCTTATTGGGACGGTGCGTAGCACTGGCCCTTGCTGTGTTGTTGAATAGAATACGACCCTCCCCCCAATTGAATGGCTATAGTAGTAAGCCTGCTCAATCCGTGTTATATAATGGTAAGGACGCTGAAAGCATTTTTTAGTCAGATTCGTGGCTTGCTCAAGGCGAGGCCTGACAGCCCTGTTTTGAGACTTTGCAGTTAGTATTGTCCCTGCTTTGGTCTGTTCCACGCACAGAGGAGCCTTGTGACGCTGGCACTAAACACACATATTTTGTTAAGGTAGTTTGTAAATGTAAATCAAATACAATGGTGTTTAGGATTCGTTGATTACACGCACTCCAACGATAAAGCCCTGGACCCCATTGCACTCCACGTTGCGTGGAAAGAATTCTGTCTGCGTTAAGTATTTAGTATAACACAAAAAAAAGTGTATTAAAAGCGTTCTTTTTGATCAGTTTTACCAAAATCAGTCCAACGTTCTAAATAGGCCTGTTCACGATCACTCACAATACCATAGGTCACCAGTTTGTCTTGTATTTTACGCAAGGTTTCAGTGGTCTTGACACCTGATGTAGATTTCAAGGTCCTTACGGTGGTCAAAAACGGATCTTTGATAGTCATAGTGTAAGTATTTAACTGTTTTTGACGCCTAAAATCGCCAGTTAAATACACACTATAGCAGATACGAATGGCCCAGTCAAGTGAAGCACAGAGAGTTTTCGCCATTTCCTCCTGTCCCGTAGCCAACTTGAGTCTGCTATATTTGTTTTAACATATAAACCAAACAGGCATCCAGATACAAGATCTTGTTGGTGATCCTTGCTTGGTTGGCAGATTCAAACTCGTCTATGGCCTGTGCCACACCTGAGACTCTGATATCATCAAACACTATGATGCCTGCACGATTTGCCAAGCAACGCAGGGCCAGGTCTGTGTCTGTTTTTACATCTGGATAGTGATGGCTGCCATCTATGATCACAGTGGTTATATCTAAATCTTGCACGTCTGTGTGTGTGCTGGCAAACTCTGCTGTGGTTGTCTCAAACAACGTGACATTGGATCGTGCTTGTGTGTTGCGATCAAAGGCTTCACGCTGGCGTGTGATGGCTTGACCAGGCTGTTGTCCTGTTGCGGCTGTGGTGTGTCCATCTTCCACAAATGGATCTATGACATAGATCTTGCGGTTGGCAAAATGCTGTGACAGTTGCCTGGTGCCTTCTCCTTCAAACGCACCAATTTCTAAAATGTTGCCTTGTGCAGGTGCAAACTCACGCACAGCGGCATAAACGTGTTGACTCAAAAACATAAAATTCCTTATTTCATCAATGGATTGCCTGAGGCATCTGTGAGTATGGTTCTGGTTTGTGCTTGTTCACGGAACTCAATGGCACGGCGTGCCAGAGCCTTGTACTCTTCCGTGAGTTCACCATCAACAATAAAACCACGCAGGATCATATTTACAAGACTGAAAATGTCTTGTTCTGTCTGTCCTTGGCTTTCAAGTGCCAACACACAGTCTTCCAACACGTGTACCAGGCTTTTGTGTTCAATACCTTTGGATGATCTTTTTGTACTCATAGCACCTCCGCCATAACACACTTGCTTTCTATCACATAGTAATCTTGATCTTGGTGCTTGATAGGCACAGTATGTTGCCATTCAACTGCTACTCTGGTACCAACGGGCAAAGCGTCTTGTACTCGCGGTCCAACAGCCACAATACGTGCAAATTGTGTAGCACCTGAATAGTTCACAATAATGCCGCCTGCGGTTTCTTTGGCTAATTCTTCTGCCTGTAAAATGTATCTGGTTCCTGTGCATTGTATCATTTTTTCTCCTTGCGTGGTTTACCTACTTTGCCTGGTTCAAATGGAGGACACGGCAACCATTTGTAACTGCTTCTAAATCCATTACGCATACAACAGGCACGTGTTCTTGACACATTGTAGCGTTGTGCTATGTCCTTGGTATCTGCTGTGCGTATCCATTGTATTTCGTCTTCTGTGTACTTGTACTCACGACGTTGTTTGGCCAAACGATGTCCCAGGGGTACACCAGCAGGTCTGCCACCTCTGATGCCATCTTTGATCATTGCACGCAGTTTGTCTTCTTGCGTGCCTTCTATCAAATGATCTGGATTCACGCATAACTTGTTGTGACAGGTATGATTGATGTTGCGTAAAACAGGCAAGCGTTTGTGTACTATCATCCAGGCCAATCTGTGTGTGGTCATCATACCACCTGAACTAACCTTTGGAGCACCTGTTTCTGGATCCACGTCTCTGTAGCCTATAAAACCATAGCCCACATTGTTTTTGACTCCTGTCCATTCTATGCAACCATTTGAGGCAGGTTGTTGTTTGCGATAAAACAGTTCTAGGTTCACGTAGCGATCTACTACTAGATTAACTAATTTTCTTTTGTAATTTGCCATTTCTATTTCCTTTGTTCCTGCACAAGTATTTATATAAATAAATATACAGGATACAAAAATGAATAGACAACAACTACAGCACAAGGCCACAGATGCTTGGATCTGGAGCAAGGCCACGCCCACAGATGTAGAAGAAATAGTCATCTTGGCCAGCAATTTTTATAGTAAAGAAATCAATGCTTTCTTTACATTTCATCCTACACGTTACAGTTACCATTTGCACAAGTCCATCCTGGAACAAACTTTTCATCCTTCGCAACAATACTTGGCTGTGGCACGCGACAAACTCACAAATAAATTAATGTGTTATAATTGGTGTGAGCGTGGCAAGTACACACCATACGCCACAGAAGAAATGGCTGTGGGAGAAATTTTACACATAGATTTGACGGTGCCTGTGCGACAACGTGTGCATTTAGTTGGACAAACGTTTGATCAATGGATCATTTGGTGTGAATTAAATCGCATACCTGTGTTGTGCAGTACCAGCATACGGGAAGAACAAGCGGCTTTTATGCGACTGCACTCTGTGTACGGATTTGAAAATCACGGTAGTTTTGCTTACAAGGAGATAAAATGGGCAACGGAATAGTAACAGTAAAAGGCGTAAAAATCAACAAACAAGTGGTCAATGTACGCATAACCACAGATGAAGATATGCCAGACAAGGTGCGTATCAGTCTGTTAGATCAGGAGGGTGAACTGCTAGAGGGTGGTACTTTTAATTTGGGCGAGTTTATAGATCACGTGTTAGCGTTTTACAACAAGAACTTTTAGTTCTTCAACCAGGCGTTCTATGTTGCCCAATCGCTGATCCACTGAATCCAGTTTGTTAAGAACATCTTGATAGCGTTCTTCGCATTCAGTCAGGTGATCTTGTAAACTGAATTTGAGTAGGTCGCCCATTATTCTGAATCTTCCAAAGTGCTTTCAACCATCCAACGGAACTTGGCCAAAGTGGCTATTTGATCTTGTGCAAAGTTGGCAATGTCAATGTAGTTGACTTCTTCTGCGGCTTCGTTCAATTCGTGGTATTGGTCAATCAAGGTTTCAAGTGTTTCTAACACTTGTTCAAATAGTTCTGTACTGCTGCCCAGGGCAGGTGCATCTGGGATGGGACTCAACATTGTGACTGTGGTCAGGTCAGGTGGCATAATGGCACGTATGGTACGCAGTTTTTCTGCCAACACATCAATGTTGCCTTGGAAATACTCATAGATTTTGCCCAACAGTTTGTGGTCCTGATAAAAATTGCGACCTTGTATGTTCACGTGTGCCACGTGACTGCGATAGTAGGCCACAAAGTTGCCACCAAATGTTTCTTCTAATACACGTTGTAAGTTTGTCAAATCCATTTCAGTTCCTAGTATCCTCTAATTTTGCGTAGTTCTTCTGCTTCGTTGGCATTTAAACTTGGACTATACAGCATAGCACCCACACCTGTCAAGGCTCTTGCGGCTGGAGCATATTGTGTGGCCAAGGCCTGCATACGTTGAATAAATGTGGTGGCCTGTTGTGCGGCTGGTCCACCTATGGGTGGTTGTTGTGGTGCAGCGGCTGCTGGAGCACCCTGTGGTGCGGCTGGATTAAATGGTTGACTCAAGGCTCTATCAAAAGCAGGATTGGCACCACCAGTAAATGTCTGTGGAGGTGGCATTCTGGTTTGTTTGTATGTGTCCATACCTTTTTTAAGAGCATAACCTATACCAGCAGCAGGCAAACCATATTTGGCTGCATTATAACCCAGGTCCAAGGCACCTGCTTGAATGGTTGCTGTGTCTTCAGGACCACGATCAACCCAAGGTGTCGCAGGAGTTTGTACTGTGGTTTTACCCATTGGCCCTGCTGCGGGTTGAAGTGCTGTTTCTTTCACAGGTTGTGGATTCAAGAAAGCCTGGATCTGTTCTTCACTGTAACCGTTGGCACGTGCTTCATCTATCTGACGTTGTAGTTCTTTGTCCATTATAAGGATGTTCCTTCTTTTTTCTTGATGATCTGGTCCAAAGGTTTGAGATATTTCCAGTTGCCTGTTTGTGGATCATATTCTGGCACAGGATAGCGTTTGTAACCTTCACGTATGGCACCTGGACCACTGCCATTTTCTTGTATAAATTTCAGGCGTGCTTCTGTGACTTCGCGATATGATTTGATTAGTTCTGCCTGATAACGACGGAAGTCACGATCAAATGCTGTGGCATTGGCCGCAGTATTGCCTGGACCTGCTGCCAGGTCTGCCTTGTAACGTTGTAAATCTGCGTTGAACTGACTTTGGGCCATCATATTGTAAGCACCTAACATTGGTGCACGTGTGATGTCAACGTTTCTGGCACGGTTGGCCTGTTGTTCTGCATCACTGACACTACCTGGACCTGCTGTTTCACGCAAAGTCTGTCCAGCAATTTGAGCATTCAAACTGTTGTATTCTTGTAAAGCACTTTTCACAGCAGGACTAACATTGAGTTCTGCAATACGCTTGCTGGCGTCTTGTTCTGGCAACATCTTACCAGTTAGGATATCACGTATGATAGTTAATTTTTGATTGCCTGGATCTTCATTGGCAGCATTGTACAAACCTGTGATTTGTTCAGCAACTTTCTTGCCTGTGGCAGGATCATCACGATTAAGGATGTCAAACTGCAATTTGCGATTGTTGCTGACAATTTCACCTTTGGCACCGTTGTCACGATATTCTGTGTCAATGATCTTGTTAAATGCTTCAGTGCGTTTTTCAGCAATATTGGCAGCCTTCTTTTGTTCATAAACTGGCAACACAGGATTGGCACTGGGTATCACTGAAACTGGTTGTGGTTGAGCACCTGTACTCACAGGAGTTGTTGGCACGCCTGGAGCAGGTTGTGCACCTGGAGCAGGTTGTGCCGCACCTGGAGCAGCAATGCCAGGAGCACCTGGTAATTGACCTTGAACATAGCCTTCAGCACCTTGTTCACCTTGTTTACCACCTCCACGACTTGCGTAGGCAGCCGCATACTGTTGTTCAATAGGACCACTGACGCCAGTGGGATTGAGTCTGCGTGCTTCTTCAGGTGAGGCTATGCGATTGGTACCTGCTTCGCGGAACACAGGAGCACGTCCTGGTCTGCGTTCCAGTATCCAGTTGCCAGCAACGCCTTGTGCTGGTTGTATAACATTGCCTTGTGCATCACGCACTTCAGCACGGAAAAATGGATCTTTGTAAACGGTGGCACCTTGTTCAACACCTTTGATAGCAGCACCACCAAATCTTACTAATTCTTGTGGTGTTAGTTCTCTGCCTTTTTCACTGATACCATACAAAGGCAAACCATTTGAATCTCTTTGTATAAGAGCCACTTGACCATTTTCAAGAGTGTTTTGTTCCCATACACGACCAGCACCCAATTTGGCCTGTTCACTGCTGGCCAGTTCTGTGAGTCCTAGACGTTGAAACAAGTAGGCCTTGATGTAACTGCCTTCTTCTGTGCGTTTTTTCAACGCATTAGCAATGGCTGTGGTATCACCCTCATCCACCTTGCGTTGTGCATCTGCTTGATCTTTTTTGACTTTTAACAATTCAAATGCCTGACGACTGGCTGCCAATTTGGCAAATTCTGGAGCATTTGGATCTTCAATGATCTTGCTGAGTTCCACAGGATTGTTTAGGTTATTGATAACCTGTTTGCCATAGAAAGTATTATAATCTGCTTCTGTGGACACATTACCAGTTATGTCAATGTATTGACCAGTACTCACAGCATCTGTGGGTGGTGGAGGTGTCATTGCTGGAGGTTGACCATTGGTGGTCATTTGAACAGGTTGTACTTGCGGTTGTGGTTGTGGTGCAGGTGCTGCCATAGGTTGTGCGGCACCTGGTTGAAATCCTACTTTTTGTAAGTATTGTTGTGTTTCTTGTGGCAGTTGGCTCACATTCAACTGACCTTGATTGGCCTGTAAGTTTTGGTTTACACGGCCTGGGCCTGCATTGTAGGCCGCGGCTGCTGTCATTGGATTACCAAACTTGTTGAGCATAGCATTGTAGTAATCTTGGCCCACACGATTGTATTCTTCTGGTGTTTGTGCCTGTGCTGGACGTACTCCATAACCTGGATTGGCCGCTGTGGATGGCATAACCTGTGCGGCATACATAGCACCAGCAGGGCTGGTCAATGGACGACCTTGTGCATCAAAATTTCTACCACCACTTTCTGCTTGAATCATACGCTGATACACATCTGCAGGATTCACAGGTGCGGCTGTGCTGGGCACGGGCTGTGGTTGTGGTTGAGCCACAGGTGCAGGTGGTTGATAGGCCACAGGAGGTGCACCAGTGTTACCAAGATTTGCATACATTGGTTGTGGAGCAGCACCTGGTGCAACCTGTTTCTTTTCAGTTACTGTTTGAGTACCATCATCATTGTAGGTAATAGTTGTGGATTTTGGAACAACGTTGGCATTCACATCCTGTTCTGTGGGCAAACCCATACGTTGACGCATATAGGCTTCAGGGTCTGTGAATGGACGTGTGGCCTGATCCATTCGTGCTTGTAAATAACGGCCTGCTAAATCTGCGAAATCCATATTGGGTCCTTAAATTCTAATGCCAAAGTTCATTTGATTTGATGTGGTAGTCATTCCTTGTGTGCCGCGGAAATCTGGACTGTAACTTGCGGCAGGCGTTCCAAATATCACGCTGGCGTATTGGTTGTATAACTGTTGTGGTGTCATTGCAGCCTGTACACCTTGTTGTGCGGCACTGATTGCTTGTCCTAGTCCACCTTGACCAAACTGTGCTAGGTTGGTTGCGGCAGCGGCTCGCTGTTGTGCCACATCTTTGAGAACCTGTGCGGCAGCCATTTGTTGCTGTTGTTGTGCTGTGCCTGCCAACTGTGTGTTGGCCAAGGCCTGGCGTGCTGAACCAATTTGACCAGCACCACCAAATCCTGCTTGAAGACCTGCTAGGTTTTGTTGATATTGTGCTTGTGCAGGAGCCAAGGCAGCATTCATTTGTTGACTCAAATAATCATTGCCAAACAAACTTTCCAGGCCATAGATACCAGTGCGTAAGGCACTTTCACCTGTGCTGCCTAAAACGTTTTGTGCTTGGCCTGCAGTACTGGCCAAATTTTGTGCAGCATAGGTGGCACCTGGAGCACCCAGGTTATAGATGTCTGTGGCACCTTTCACTGCTTGTTGATATGTGGGTGCAATAGTGCCAGTAAAAAATCCAGTTTGAGCAGCAATTTGCTGACGTTGTTCTGGTGTCATTTCTGGCGTTTGTACTGTGGTTCCGCCGCTTTTTCCAAACATATAATAGTTCTCCGTATCTTGTATTTAACCCGTTAGGCAGGTGTGGTGGTAGCAGTTGTTCCAACTGTGGGCACATAAGGAACATAAGGTGCTACTGGCACGTTAATATTTGTGCTACCAGGTTGCCAGGCTGGTAGGGTATTCAATGGTTGTGGAACCACTGGTGTAAAATTCATTGTCATTTGTGGCACTTGAGGCACTTGTGGCATATAGGTACTCAAATTCTGTGGTGTGTATGTGCCTGACACAGCAGGTGCTACCACAGGTGCTGGCAACTGTTCTGGTGCCACGGCTGGTCCTATGGTACCACCAGCATACGTGGTAGCAGGAGCAAAGGTGCCTGGCATCTGTCCAGATCCTTGTGCGGCTGCCTGATACTGTGGTGTGCCAATGGTTTCTGCTATAAAGCGATCTACATCAAATGCACCAATTGGTTGTTGTATGCCAAATGGTTGAGCAGGTGCTTCTGGTATTTGATTGTAGTTGGCAAAATCCTCAAAGGTACGCATATATGGATGCATACCCCAATAGTATTGACCTTGCACAGGACTTGTGGTTTGATAAAATGCTGGTGGTTGTCCACCAAATGTCAAGAATCCTGGATTTACACCTGGATTGGTTAGGCCACCCTCAAGCGTACCCCATTGTATGGGTGCCAAAGGTCCATAACCTCTACGACCAGGTTGCGGTGGTTGAACCCCCAACAAGCCCAATACTGTGGGTGCTACTAACCCAGCCGCAATCAATGTCAACACATCACCATAGGTGATTTGGTTGCTTAAAAATCTTTCTAACACACTTTGATTGCTGTACTCGCCTGTGTAAGGTGTTGAATAATCTGTTACGGGTGCCTGTCCTGGACCACCAGGTGTTACTGTGGGTGGTGCGGGTGTGGTAGGCGTGGTAGGTGCCGTAGGTGTTGTGGGCGTTGTGGGCGTAGTAGGTGCTGTTGGCGTAGTTGGTGTTGTTGGTACCGTTGGTGTTGTTGGAACTGGACCTGTAGATGGCACAGTTGGTGTTGTTGGTGCAGTAGGTGTAGTTGGAGCAACAACAGGAGTTGTAGGTGTAGTTGGCGTAGTTGGTACCGTTGGTGTTGTTGGTGCAGGTGTTGGTGTAGGTGTTGGTGCAGGTGTTGGTGCAGGTGTTACAGGAACAGGTTCAACTGGAACTGGTGTGGGTGTAACTGGTGTTGGTGTAGGTGTAGGTGTGACTGGTGCGGGTGTAACTGGTGTAGGTGTGGGTGTAGGTGTGACTGGTGCAGGTGCTGTTGTTGCAGCGGCTCCGCCACCCCCTGCTCCACCGCCTGCGGCTATGGCTCCACCAACAACCACAGGAGCGGCTATTAAGACTTCTGAAGGAATACTGGGAATTGCACCACCTGGGGTACTGATACCTCCAGTGCCGCCTGTGACATCTGTGATAACACCAGGTTCAACAGGAGCACCTGTGCTGCCAACTCCTGTAATTTCTATATTAGGAACATTTTCACCAAATACTATTTGATTTGCTTCTGCTGGCGGAATGCCTTGATTTACTAAATTTTCATAAACTTGTTGATTGGTAATACCAGTTTGAACATCTACTTGTCCTACTTGAGCATATTGAACACCAGGTGCCTGTGGACCTGTTGCCATTTGACTGCCTTCAGCAATGGCATTGAGTTCTGCTTGTGTGAATCCTTCTGTGCCTGGTGTACCTGCTGTCAACGCACCTGGTGCCACTGGTTCAGCAACAAAGTCTGCCAGTTCTGCGGGTGGACCAAACATTTCACCACCAAAGTCAGGTGCTATGGCTTCTGCTGTGACCAAGTCTGGAGCATAAGTTGTGGCCACATCTGGTATCAAAGTTGTAACTGCTTCTTGGCCCATTTCTTCTGCGGCTGCTGTGATGCTTTCTGGTGTGATTAGGCCTTGTTCAACTGCTAGATCTGTGGCCTGTGACAAAGGTTGGCTCAAGGCTTCACTCAAGGCCTGTGTGCCATAAGCGGCAGCAAAAGTCAATGCGGCACTTCTCAATATCTGTGCAGGTGTTTCACCTTGTATGGCATTGGCTGTGGCATTGGCCAAAGTGGCACCCAGTGGACCACCAACTATGCTGCCTGCCACTGTGGCAATGGTATCCCAACCAACTGTTTTGTTGATAAACTTGTCAAAGTCAGCAAACAGATCACCCAACCAATCACTGCCACCAAATATGCTCTTGTCTCTGGCAGCAATGTCTGCCAGTCTACGACGTTCAAATTCTTGTTTGACTATTTGTTCTTCAGCGGCCCACTGCTCTGGACTCATATAAGGAGCCACTGTTGGCATTGTGCCTGTCTGTAAATAATCTTTATACCATTGTTCTTGGGGAGCACCAGGTGCCAAAGATTGTCGTCTGCTTTCGCCTGGCATATTGAGATATCTATTGCCTGCTTGATCTCTGCTTTCATACGGTTTTTGATATGTTGCGTATGGATTTACAGTTTGAACTTGAGTGCCGCCCCATTCTGGTCCCAATGCAGTTAAAGGGCTACCTCTAGTCACATCTGTGCTGACATAAGTAGAACTTGGACCTAAAAGAAAATCAGTATATTGACTGGCTCCTGTCACAGGAACAGTTTTGGTATTTCCGCCTGCATCTGTGATTGTTTTGTAACCATATACGGTATTGGTGCTGGCCCACGTGGCGTTTTCACTGGATCCTGGTGTTGGAAATTTTGGATAAAAAACTTCTCCAGTGGGACTAACCATTGGTTTAGTTTGTCCTTCCCACCAAGCACTATTAGAATCTCTAACCAAATTTCCCACTTGTGGTGGTGGCATCTGCATCTTGATTTGATCAGCAGGTGTGTAACCACTTAATTGCTGATTACCTGACTGTTGCCAACCACTAGCGGTAGGAAACCAAACCACATTATTTGTAGCATCATACAAAGGCTCTGATGTTTTTGTTACAGGCGTAGCAGGATCAAATGTGGCTACGGCCTTGGGACCAAAATCAAATGTTCCACCTGGACCAACTTTTGCACTACCACTTTTAATAGCAGTCCAATCAGTAACATATCCTGGTATGTCTAATGCTCTACCCACACTGGGATTTCTATTTAATTCATCTGCCAGTTGTGTGGCAGCAAGTTTTTTGCTTTCAGCCTGTTGTTTTTCTAAAGCCACACGCTGTTGTTCAGCACTGGCAGCCAGTTGACGTTCATATTCTGCTTGTTTGGCGGCTTGTTCTTGTCTGGTCTTTTCTTCTGCCGCTGCTCGTGCAGCCGCCTGTTCCTGTTGTTGTTTCAACAAGGCTTCATTGGCAATACGTGCTTGTTCTGCTGCAACACGTTGTTGTTCAGCACTGGCGGCCTGTTGGCGTTCGTATTCCGCTTGTTTGGCAGCGGCTTCTTGAGTGGCTTTGGCATCAGCCGCGGCCTTGGCAGCAGCCTGTGCCTGTTGTTGTGCTTGTATTTCAGCAGTTCTTTGAGCAGTGGCTGTGGAGGTTGCGGCAGTTTGAGCAATCTTTTGTTGTACCTGTGCCAAGTTGGCAGTGGCACTCAAACCAATCTTGTTTTTGGCTGCACTGATATCACGATAGGTAGCAGTGGTAGGTAAACCCAGGGCCTGGACAAATTGATTTCTTGTGTCTGCGGCTGTTTGTACCTGTGCCAAGGTTGCCGTGGCAGGCAAATTCAAAAGTGTGGTCTTGGCTGTGTTAATCTGTGTGGCTGTGGCCGTGGCAGGCAAACCTATGGCTATGGCCATCTGTGCTTGTGCGATTTGTGCTGGGGTTGCCGTGGCAGGCAGACCTAAACTGATAGCCAAATCTTGATTTGATAAAATGTTAGTAGCCATATCGTATTTACCGTTCTATAACCAGTCTGGTTTGATAGGCCAGACAATTTGTGTGGGAAACAAAGCCTGTTGAGGTACATCAAGCAAGGCCTGTCTATATGTTTGTAATTCAGTTTGTTGTTGAGTTGTCAATGAATTATACCAAATAGGATTCACACGATCCACTTGAGACAACAAGGCGTTTCTATGATTTCTTTCTGTGGCAGTCAACAAATTTAAATCTAACACCCAAGTTTTATTGACAGGATCCCAAACGTGTTGATCACTGGGTTGTAATGGTTTGGGCACAACCTGTTGTTGAACAAGATCAAAATAGTTTTCATCAGCAGAATATGTGCCTGCTATGCACATATCAGGTAGGTCATAATCTCCGTTGTCTGCAACAGAAAACAAAAATTCGCCTGAGGAATCGTATTTGGTGTATATCATCTCTTTAATTGTTGTAAGGTCATTGTGGTTTCACCAATATTGATTGTGGGAGAATTGCTGCTGCCTGGATTCAATCTCCATTGGAAATAATAACTATAAGTGCCTGATGTGGTTGGAAAATCCAACACAGCAAAAGGAATAGCACCACCCCATTCACCGCCTGTGCTGTTCCAATAATATCTTATATTGTTGCTGGCAATGGTGGTCAATGAACCACCTGGATTTACTCTAATTATTTGCACAGTCAATTGCCAACTGGTATTGCCTAAAGAATTTGAAACTTGGAAAATAGCATTCATTACACCTGTGACATAAATGTTGGTGGCACCTGTAATAGTAATGCTGGGATTACAATTTGGTCTCACATAATAAATGCTGCCATTTGGCAAGTTTACTGTATTTGCAGCCAAGGTAGTTACAATGTTACCAAAACTCACGGCCTGTGTGACAATGTTGTTGGTGTCTACAGTATTGACCTGTAGATTGCCTGATGTAATCAATCCACTCACAGTAAGTCCACCACCAATAATAGCATTGTTACCCACAGTTAAATTGTTACCTATGCTGGCACTACCACCTATAATAGCACTAGATCCAATCACAGCATTGTTGCCCACTGTGAGATTATTACCAATGCTGGTGTTACCACCAAATCTCACGCTGCCAGTCACATTGTTTAACCAATAACCTGATGCGGTTGGGTCATTTAATGTGGTACCAGTGCTGGTGATATTGCCTACCACAATGGCATTGGCTGCCAGTTTATCTGCGGTAATGGTACCTGCCACAATGGCATTACCTTGTATGGTATTGGCCTGTATGGTATTGGCAATGATAGCATTACCATCCAAGGTGTTGGCAATCACAGTATTACCACTTAAAGTATTGGCAATAACAGCATTACCAAATATGGTAAATGGCACAATTAAGTTGCCTGTGATGGTATTTTGTGCTATGAGATTGCCTGTGATTGTGGTGTTGGCTATTTGATCTGCTGTTATGGTTTTTAGAACCAATTTGGCAGCATCAATGGTTTGATTCACAATCTTTTGATTGGTCACGCTGTTGTTTTGTATTTGATTTTCAGTGACAGCATTGTAAGCAATGGTGTTGGTTGTTACCACGTTGGCATTAAGCGTACCTGCGGTGATCAGATTGCCAACATATAAATTGTTGCCTATGTTTACGTTGCCTTTGAATGCGGCATCACCTGTGCTGCTCTGCAACCAAAACCCATTGCTGGCCACGTTGCCTACATCAGCGTTGGTGCTGGCAATGGTCAAGGCATAGACCTGATTTGAATTCAATGTGTTGGCATTGATACTGCCTGGCACAAACAAGCCACCAGATATAACATTGCCAACAACGGTGTTCCATCCTGCACCATCATATTGTTTTACTATGGTTGTGGTATTGCCTGTGAACAGATTGGTATAAGCAAACTGTGCGGTGTCATTGGCAATAGGAGCAAATCCAAGACCAATAGGCGGACTGGGATTTTGACGACTGGAACTAAATGCTGTGGTAAAATTGGCATTTGAGAATGTGGCAGGATCACTGGCAGTGATAACATAGCCCATTGGTACAAAACCACGAGTACCTGCAGGACCTGTGTTGCCTTGGAACTGTTGACTGTAAACCACAGGCACAGTCCAGTTGGTAGCAGGACCTACTGTGCTGGTGCTGTTGCCCACAAATGCAGCCTGACTGATATAGATACTGGTGTTGGCCACAAAATTTGGAATGTTTGCTGACCAGCCCGCAGGTGCTGTTAACGTAAACGTTGCAAAATTATATGTGCCACCTGCGGGTGTGGCAGGTGTAGTATTGGCTTCATAGTAAGCGTTTACGTTAACAATCTGATTGTTTTGAGCACTGGTAACTGTGTCTAGATTTAAAAATGTGTCATCTGGCACCGTGATAAAATCTGCTTGTGGAGCAGTATTGCCAGCAAAAAATGCTATCTGGCGACCACCTATGGTCTGATACCATAAACTTTTTGTAGTGCCAAATCCGCCTGTGACCTGATACCAAACATAGTCAGTGGGATTTGAACTGATTGTGGTGTTGGCTGTGTTGCGTAGGCCATAATAACTTTTGTTGATGCTGTTGCTGCTGAATCCTGAACTGCCAGTTGATGTATTAGCATATTTCACATTCATATACTGATACAGGTAACTGACCACAGTGGTTGAAGTATAACCTGAACTGTTGGTTGATGTGGTGGTAATTTCACCAGTGGTAATGTTGGCTACCAACACATTGGCTGTGGCAGCAGATATACCTTGGCCTAAATTGCTGATCGCATAATTTAAACCACTGATAATGTCGCCTGGACTGCTGTTGACATCAAGTGCAAATGTGCTCATTAACGAGTATCCTGTACCACTGTGACCTGCCAGTTCGCAGCACTCATTTGCCACGTGTCTACGGCACTATTACTTTGTACCTTGAGTGTATTTACACGTGCTTCATTTTGGTTGATCTGCACCCAAGGATTGTCTGTGACTATGGGCATATCCACAGGTGCCTTGTAGGTCACGTTGCCTGCCACGCTGTCTGAACCACCAATGGTAATGGTGATGTTGCCTGTGCCATACACTTCTGGTAGCACGCGATGTACCTGCACACTGGCAGAGTATGGCTGACCAAAACTGATGTTGTTGCGTTGGAACAAGGTAGGTATGGCTGTGTTGCCCAAGAAACTGGTACCTTGATCTTTTTGTACTAGTTTTGAGTTGCCACCAAAGTCTTGTTGATATGTGGTATACACAATGTCACGGCTGGCCAAGTTAAACATTGAACCTGTCCAGTTTGGAGCCTCTGTGCTCATAGTGGCCTGTGTGACATCTCTTGGTGGTTGCCATACATCCAGATCATATCTGTAACTCAGCATCTTGTTGCAAGTGCCTGAGGATGTGAGATCTGGATAATAGATTTCTATTTGGTATTTGGCACTATTGTGATCCATAAACACCTGATCAGTGTAGTTGGGATTTAGATTGGCAAAGAAATAGTCTTTGACACGTTGATTGCCAATGGGTTTAAATGTACCACCATCAAAACTCCATACATCTCTGGCATCCAAGCCAAATACTGTGTTGTCCACATTGCTCCAGCAGTTTTCATTGAGTAGGCCACGACCTTGATTCAATAACTTGATACCAAAACTGGGTGCTGTGGCACTTTGATAGGCTATGGGTGAAAACACCACTGTGTCCCAATACGAACACACATAAAAGTTGCCATTGAGTGGGAATCCATCAATCACAGGACCACGCACAGGCACTTCTAATTCGTTGGCTACGTTGACCAAGGTTGGTGCCCAGGTTGTGGGTCCTGAATTCAAACCAAAGTTTTGGCTCCAGCGTACTGTGTTGGGGAAATTTACTGTGGTGCCTGTTGATATAACATTGGCAGTGAGATTACCTGCCACTAACAAACTGCCTAAGTTTGGACTATTGTATAATCTCAAAAATCCTGCTGTGAGACTGGACCAATCAGGATTGTAGTTCCACACATAGTTGTCAGGTGCGGCTCCATACAATCTAAAATAATTTTCTGTGCTTAACAGGTACATTGGTGGATTAATTGAGTCATTGACAAATAACACTTCACCATTCCAGGAATCTGTTATGGGTAGATTGGCGTTGTAACCTGTGCTGATGTAACCTGACAGTGGCGTTAGATTGGTAATACCTGCACTATTGATGCCCCACCAATTGCCATCTTCTGTGGCCACAACAAACCACCAGTTGCCCAAACGAAAACCGCCTGTGACGTAAATAGGACGGCCAGGAATCAGGCTCAATATGTATTCATCTCCCAACACTGATTTTACGCTACGCACATCAGTTTCAATGTTGTAACCTTCATTGTATTCTTTGTCACTCAACGCACTTGAAGGCACGTCTGGCGTAAAACTCATATTGGTGAATGGTGTTTTTATTGGATTTACTGCCATAATATCATCCTAATCTCAAAGTTTTGACCCATTGCTGTTGCATTTCGTCCCAATCCCAAAAATCTCCTTCTGGACGTGCCACAGGTGCGACCCAGGTCCAAGTTGTGTGATCCAGGGTCCAACTTGGGTAAGGTTGTGGTGGATAAAACACATCACGCTCGCTGTCATAGATAAAACCTGGACCAGCATAGTTGCCACGCAGGGCGGTGCCACCCAAACTGTGTTGATTGGCACGTGTGTTGTAACTGGTCTGTATCCAATTGTCTTTGTCTGGTAAGGTATTGATAAAATCTTGTTCTGCTACTATTACCTGTTGTACCAGACCGTTTTTTACTTGTGCATAATGACTCATTTGTTTTCCTTATGCTGTATATGTACCACTGCTGGTAAACTTGATTATGGTATTGCTGCCTGATGTGGTAACTGTGGGCGAACCTGTGATTGTGCCTGTGTAGTTGGCTGTGGGCACACTCAATATGACCACACCAGATCCACCTGCTCCTGATACAACGCTGCCTGTGTCACTGTCATTTCTGGCTCCGCCACCACCACCACCTGTGTTGGCAGTACCTGCTGTGGCGTTGTTGTTTGAATTTGATCCTGCACCACCGCCTCCGTTGCCACCTGCACCCACAGTGGTTGTTGTACTGGAACTTCCACCACCGCCGCCTGCGTAATATGTGGCAGCACCTGTGATTGAACTTTGTGTACCAATGCCACCATCACCACCGCGACCAGTACTGGGTGGAGTTGCTCCTGCGGCTCCTGCACCACCACCACCACCACCTGCTACAATAGTTGCTGAACCTGCACCACCTGCATTACCTTGTGCTGATGTGCCAGAACCAGCAGTATTAACACCACCATTGCCTGAATAACTTCCACCACCACCTGAACCACCATCTTTACCAGCAGTACCTGAAGTGCCTATGTAAGCACCGCCACCACCACCTCCAACGGCTGTTACTGTAGAAAATCCTGTGGCTGAAATGCTGGTATTGGCTCCGTTGTTACCAACCACACCAGGTGTTGATGTGACTGCTGTGCCACCAGCACCAATGGTAGCAGTATAAACTGTGCCTTGGGTGGCTGTAAATGTGCCAGATAATAGGCCTCCTGCACCACCACCACCGCCAATACGGCTTCCGCCAGAACCACCACCTGCCACAGCCAAATAATCTACGCTGTAAGTCACTGGTGGATTAATCTTTCTTATAATGATAACACCTGTGCCAGGCACGTTTTCATATGTGGCTCCATTACCATTATAACCACCACCTGCTCCGCCACCTGTGTGCATAACTCCATAACATCCACTTTGAGCACTGGGACTGTATCCTTGTGGATCTTGTCCAGCACCACCTGTGTTGGTACCACCAGCATTGATAGTGTTGGTAGCAGGAGAATTTGTTATTACACCACTGCCGCCAGCACCATACCAAATATTGCCGCTTAATCCACCAATCCAGGTCACGTCTGACCCAAAACTGTAAATGGGATATCCACTGGCTCCATATAATGTGCTGGTACTACGAGCACCGCCACCTGCACTACCACCTGTGAGTGTGCCACCTGAAGATCCATCTGATCCAGGATTGGCCTGATATACTGTGCCACCTATGGTCAATGTGGCGATTCCATTGGCTCCTGTGTCACTGGTATTTCTTTTTGGTTTGTTGACCTGTAAGGGATAAACTCCTGGCGGTACGATCACATTACTGTAAAATCTTACTTGACCACCACCGCCACCATTGCAGTTACCAGGTATAGTGCTAACACTGGGACCACCGCCACCAACTAAAAGTATGTCAATCACAGCGGTGTTGCCTTCAACCACAAGATTACCAAAAGTGCTGGTAAAACTGCTAATACCAGCAACAGGTGAAACTTCATATGTGATGGTGTTTAAAAATGTTAGATAAGTGCTTCTACCCACTGTGTTAGAGTAAAAAGCACCAGAGGTCACATTTCCAGTGACGGTAGAATTACCAAAATTGCTAGAACCTCCGCCTAGCATTAATTTTGATGCCCCAAGCATTATAGATATCCTGTGGTTAAGGTAGCCAACAATGTACCAGCGTTGTTGAACACATTGATCACGTTTATATCGCTGGGGTTTGTACCCAAAGTTTTAAATCCATTGCTGAATTTGATGTTACTGGTCAGTGCATAACCACCTGTGCTGTCTTGTGTGATGATAATGGTTTGACTACCACCTGATGGCAAATTGGTTATGTTGTTGGTGTTGATAGTGATGTTGCCTGTGGCTGTCAATGAAGCCACACTACCCAATCCACCATTGATGGTCACTGTGCCAGACTGATTGCCTAGAGAATTAATAGTTTCTCTATAGGCATTGAGACTGGTGTTGCCTGTGACTACCAGGTTACCATTGGTTTGTATTGTGGTGTTGACATCTTCGTTGAGAACTGCAAAACGTCCTGTGGTTGGATTGTTAGCGGCTCCTACTAGACCAGATCCTGCCCAACCTGAATAGGTATGCAGGCCCACGGCATTTTGAACTGTGAGATTTGAACTAAAACCTGCAATAAATGGTACAAAACCACGATTATAAACAATATTGGCTTTGGCTGTGGTTCCTGCTGTACTGGCCAAGGTCAAGAAACTGATCACACCATTTTGATACTGTATGTTAGCAGTCTGATTTGCTGTGGGTGTGACAAATGCTCCGTACACACCACCTACCATACTACCTATGTTGCCATAACCATTCAAATTTACAAACGCATTAAGGCCTGCCAAGGTTGTGGCATTCTGACTGGTGCTTGACATTGTTCCATATTGGGTGCCTGACTGATTAACTAAATCCAGGCTGAATACACCACCTCGTATACGGTCCTGATTGCTCATTGAGTTGGCTGTCACAGGATAAACTGTAGTTTGACTTAAGAAATTTGTAGTATCTCTATTTTGATTACCAAAACCATAACCTGACTGGAAAGCAACGTTGGCACTTTGTATCATACCAATGGTCTGACTGCTTGTGGCCACAATGCCAGTTCCACCCACAGTGGCATTGGCCAAGGGTGGTTGTTGCAATTGATTATTGGTGTATACAGGATTGTATACAATAAATCTGCTGGTACTGTTGCCAGGTATACTTGTACTACCAATACTCAAAGGATAAGCATTGGCAAATGTGCGTTCATTGATGCTGTCATACAACACATTACCTGCCAAATCACCTGTGAAATTTGCCCCACTTATGCCAGTAGCACCTTGTGGACCAGTGGCACCCACATCTCCTGTGGCACCAGTTAAACCAGTTGCACCTGTGGCACCTGTAGGTCCAGTTGCTCCATCAGCACCTGTTACACCAGTGGCTCCTGTAGGACCAACGTTGCCTGTGATACCTGTGGCACCTGTGGCTCCCACATTACCTGTAACGCCTGTAGCACCCGTGGCTCCAGCAACGCCTTCAGCACCAGACAAATTTACTGACCAACTTGAGTATGTGCCAGATCCCAACTTGCTGGTTTTATCAAATACCAGGCTACCAGTGCCTGAGTTATAACTGCTAACAATACCATATTGAATATTAGATAAATCATAGGCCACTGTAATGTTTTGGCCTATACTATAACTAAGACCTGTACCTACTGTCAAAGTTTCTGTACCTGAATTGCCAATAGTAAAGGTAGTTGTGCTGGTAGTGCTGTAACGATCACCTGCTGCACCGCTGGCACCTGAAGCACCAGTGGCACCCGTGTTGCCTGCAGGGCCTTGAATACCTGTGGCACCTGTTGGTCCAACATTGCCTTGAATACCTGTGGCACCCTCTGGGCCTGTGGCACCAGTAACGCCAGTGGCACCCGTGGCTCCATTTGTTCCAGCGGCACCTGCAGCACCAGTTGCACCTGTGGCACCAATAATTGGTCCAACACTGACTGTGCTTAAATCTGTGTAACCAATAATGAGATTACCAGTTATGGGATCTAACGATGTTGTGGCTATACCAACTCCAGTGGCACCAGTGGCACCCACATTACCTGTAATACCAGTGGCTCCTGTTACACCTGTAGCACCTGTGGCTCCTGATCCAGTTGCACCTGTTAGTCCAGTTGCTCCTTCTGGTCCTTGAACACCTGTGGCTCCAGTGACGCCTGTGGCTCCAGTGACGCCTTGTACACCAGTTGCTCCTTCTGGTCCTTGTGGCCCCGTAGCACCAGCAGGTCCTGTTAGACCTTGTGCTCCAGTGGCACCTGTTATGCCTGTGGCTCCATCAGCACCAGTAGCACCTGTGGGTCCTTGCGTGCCTTGCACGCCTGTGGCTCCAGTGGCACCTGTTACACCAGTGGCTCCTGTGGGTCCAACAATGGTTCCCACGTTGGTCCAAGTGCCAGAGTTTAATACCCAAAGGTCACCAGTGGCTTCATCAATGACACCATTGCCAGTGACTGCACTGGGAAATGCTGTGTTTAGTGTGGTTTGTGGATTGTTTGGTGGATTAACATTGACATCAGGTACACTACCAATGATGCTTACTGAAGTACCTTGTGCTCCAGTGGCTCCTGTTAGGCCAGTTGCACCAGTGGCACCAGCACTTCCTACACCAGTTGCACCTGTGGCACCAACTCCTGTGGCACCTTGTGAACCTGCAGGACCAGCAGGGCCAGTTGCACCAGTGGGTCCAGTGGGTCCTGTGCTGCCTGTAAGTCCAGTTGCACCTGTTACTCCTGTGGCTCCAGTGGCTCCTTGTTGTCCTTGTGCTCCTGTTGCACCAGTAATGCCTTGTAGGCCAGTGGCTCCAGTGACGCCTTGAGGTCCAGTAGCACCTGTGACGCCTGTTGGCCCAGTAGGTCCTGTGGCTCCTGTTGCTCCTGTGACGCCAGTGGCTCCAGCAGGCCCAGATATCACTGTGTTGGCCTGTACTTGGTTGTTGCTGGGAGTTAAACTGAAATTTACATTACCATTGCTGTACAATAGATTCAACAACTGCATAGCAGAAGTAGGCACGAATACGTTGCCTGTTATGGTATATAAACCAGTGGTGCTTGTTACGCTGACATTACCTGACATTTTTGTGTTCCTTGTTATTTGGCTGTAAAGCGTCTATCTCGTCTGGGTTGCCATATTGAGGTCATCTTGTTGTGACCACCAGACCATTTGCCTTTGTTGTTCTGATCTAAAACAGTATCATAGGCCAAGTTGTATTTGGCCAACCATTTGTCAGCATCTTCTGGCATTTTACGCTTGTAATAATAGTTGTGTAGTGTGCCATACACATAACCTTCAGGCCACGACTGTAACACCACGTTGTTGTTGATCTCTCCACCTGATCCATTGTCTGCAAACAATTCAGGCCAAGATTTGTAATAGTACATATTAATTTGGGCACCAGCACCTAGACCTGGCAAGAATTGATAGACCTGACCCACTTCTGAGAATTTACCACGAAACACCTGTGGAATGTTCACAGGCATTAGATATAGGTTTTCAATCAGTTGTTCTGTGATCATATCACGATCACCAATGCGGTCATACACAATCCAAGGTCCTGCCAGTTCACCACCTGTGCCAGGTTGTCCTTGATTGAAGAACAAGATGGGGCGATTCATATCTGGAGGAATGGGCACATAGCCATTGCCATCTGCCACGCCAATGGTGTTGTAGGGATCTGTTCTCAATGCTGGCAACTCAATGTTACGCATCATCATTTCCGCCAGGAAAATACATTGTTTGATTTCGTCGCGGTTGCTAGATCCTGTGAAATCTAAAACATAATCTACCAGTGCGTCTGCGTCTGGAATATTTGCACTCATACACGATGACCTTTAAAGAATTTTTCTCTGCCCACTGGTGTTGGATATGGCACGTCAATGGGTATGGGTAACTTACCACCTGGATAAGTCACAAATGCGTTGTACTCTTGTTCTACTACCTTGTAGAACTGTGCTTTTAGGGTACGATCACGCTTGATGGCTGCCCAGGGCAAGCCACCAAAATACTTGTTGCTGATTTCGTGGCTGACCACTTCTGGCAGTTCCATCCATTTGTAGCCCAGTTTGCCATCTGGCATAATAGGTGCAAGTGGATCCATCCAGCCTGCTTCAGCACGTTTGCGATATTCTGCACATTGTTCCAAGATATAAGGAACATTCATTTGTTCGCGATTAATGTACAGTTTGCCACCTTCACGACCTGTGGTTATCTTAATATTACGGCTCTTGTTCCAACCTTCGTGACGCCAATCACCTTTCAAATGGTTGTATAATTTGTCATTTTGTAGCAGACGATCTGCTATGCCGTTGTCTTTGGTAACTAATCCGCCCACGTCTTGACGATATGCGTCTGCGTTGAACTCTGGATCACCTTGTAGGATTTCTGGTTGTGTGTTCTGGCTCATATTGATTATTTATGGCCAAAAAGAAAGGGCCGTAAAGGCCCTTTCCATTTGCTTTCTAATATTCGTCGTATTAGAAGGACTGATTGTCCCAAGCATTGAGGCGTTGTACATATACGCTTGCACGTAGTTGGCCAACGTTGGTAGCGGAACTACCAGTTGTAACACCAACAAACGAACCGCTAGCGGAGATGTCGTGCAACACAGCAACACCTGCTGGGTTACGTACGATCAATGTACCTTCCATAATGAACTGGTCTAACGAAGCGTCAGCGTTGCTGAATACTTCATTGTTAGGACCTAGATCACGCAGGCTACCCCACTGTAGAACTTCTTCATTCAAGAAATAGATCTGGTTGGAAGCACCAACTTGATCCATAATCCAAGAATCAAAAATTTCATAAGTGTAGTTGAAGTCGCCTTCATAGGTTGCGATTGTGTCACCACGCTCTGCATTCACACGGTTGATCTGACGTGCAGTTGGGAATGTGTCGCTTAGGTGTGTACGCAAACTTGTTGGGCAAACCACTGTGCGGATTTTTGCATTGAAGCGTTGCTCTGCTGTGGTTACTAGTTGCTTGTACAAACTTGGAGCGAACTGTTGTAGAGCCGCTGTGTATGTATAATAACTAGAGCCTAGGCCTTCACCGTTGTTGGTAACTGTGGTTGAACCACTTGCACTGGCTGTACCACCAATGATATAAGCAGCACTACCACTGCTCAACTGTTGATAACCAACAGTATCGCTACCTTCTAGGTTGAAGTTGGTACGAATTTGATTGCCTGCAACAGCGATGTTACCTGATCCGTCACCAGCGTTGAAACTGTGTGTGGCTGCAAAAGCATTCAAACTACCCATACGACGACCACCAGTGATGGCTGTGCCAGGATTGGTGATTGCTGTACCGCTTTGACCACTGTACTTGGTACCAATTTGGTCATTGCGAACTAATTGTGCTTCTACGTCAAACATCAATTCAATCAATTGCTTGACTTCTTGATAGGCCTGTGGATCTCCACCAGACTGTTCAACAGCACGTGCAGTACCAGTGGCACCAACAACTGTTGAGAAAATCTGTGTGTAGTTACCCAAGTTAGCACGACTGTTGGTTTCTACGTTTGCAGAACTTACAGCGGCACCTTCTTGGTTGGCCTGTGCTGCTGGAGCACGATATACGTCATTGGTCCATAAAGGTAATGTGGAAACCACTTTACGCTTTTTGGCCATACACATATTTAAAACTGGAGTGTCATCTTTGACACGGTTGCTTACGTCTAGGTCAAGGTCTTTAACGACGATATCAGTTTGATAGGGGCCTGTACCGTTGCCTAGAGTTGTGGTTGAATTATATGCCATCTTAAATCTCCTTTATAATTTGGCTTGTTATTTCCTTTGTTGACGCAAAGCATTCATCTTTGCTACCAACAAATTGTCTTGGGCTTTTTTATCGCCCGCTCTGGCTTTTTCTTGAAGACTTGTCAGTTCATCTTTGGGTGTGGCAATGGTTGTACCTGCTCGTTTTCCAGTCAATGCGGCAATACTGCTGCCTGCACTCTTGGCCTTGGGTCTGTCACGATATTTTATACCGTCTCTCAACAATGACAGGATATGTTCATCGCTGGAGATTAGGTCTATGTTATCAATGCCTGGTACCAACTGCTTTTTGGCACCTTCCCATTCCTTGGCTACCTTTTCACGTATCTCATTATACACATATTGATTACGCAGTTCCTTGTCCTTGAAATTCTTGCGTGAATTTTCAAGTACTTCTGCAACCTGTTGACGGCGTATGTCATAGAACTGTTCAACATTGGGTTTTAGTTGATTGATAACAGCACCTTGCTGTGCTATGTATCGTTCGTTCTGTTCCATATTTGCACGTATGCGAGCCTGTTGTGCAGGATCTTCCGTGGCTGCCAACTGTTGTTGAAACGTGGCCTGGTAACCTTGTGTTTTAATGATCTCGTCATAGGCTTTTTGCAACTGTGGACGGACCGTAAATTCCATTGCCAGCAAAAGACCTTCTGTTTCAGCACGTTTGTTTTCCAAATACTCATCAAACTCTGCTCGTTGAATCTTTAACTGACGGGCATCTTCACTGATTGCAGCACCTTGGCCTAAAATAGCCGCTGCCTTCTTGGCATCAATCTCAATCTCTTTGCCATTGCGTTTAAATTTAAACTTGGCGTTTGGATGTTCTTCTGCGAACTCCAAGAAATCTATGATTTCTGCGTCTGACGAGTCTGATTGGCTTACAGGTTCTTCCTGGGCTGTTTCTTCCGCGTTGGCTTCTGCTAATTCTGCTTCTGGTTCTACAACTTCTGGCTCTATAAAATTGGTATCATCGTCTGTTAAGACTTCTGATCCCTCTGGTGCCACGGGGACTTCTGCTTCTGCCTGTGCTTCTGTACCCGCTGCGATGGGTTTAGTGGCCTTCATTTGGTTACGCAGAGTTTGATCTCTCATTGCGGCCATCTTTTGGGCTATTGAGTCTAAACCTTGACTCGCTTCTTGGACAGGGACCGTCTCTGGTGTGAGATTAGGTTTATCCTGGACTAATGCATCCATTCATTTCTCCTAGTTATTCACTGGGCCTTCTGGGTTACCAGTGTTGTTATCTTGTGCTTTGGTTTGACCCTCTATCACGCGATTACGTAAATAAACCTGTCTACGCAACAGGCTTATAAAATTGTCTATGCCACTGAGTTGATTGCTAATAGCAACACGTTCCAGGTTGGCATCTGTGCTGTGTGCCTTGATTTCAGTTAGTGAATCTACTGATTCTATCTGAAACTGGCGTATGAACAACACAAAATCTTTGTTCTTCAACAAGTTTTCTGCGGCTGTACCAATGGTTTTGACACGATCCAACTGACTTGGCGTCATTGTCTTGATATTGGTCAGGTTTGCCGTCAAGCGATTGTTGAACGCTTCTATCACGTCATCCTGTATCATTTCAGTTCCTTACAATAATGTGTTTATTTATGGAGCATAAGCCCTGGCCTTGCCCTCTTTGATAAGACTGTAGCCTTCCAACTGCTGACTGGCTGTGTTGCCTGCCACTTCTGCTTCAATTTCTGCAGCCTTGACTGTATCCAACTTGGCCTTGGCCAACTTGGCCTGATCATCTGGAGTGGGTTCTTTGTTGGCAGCGGCCTTTTGAGCAGCGGCTATCATATCTGCCACTTCTTTGTCGCTGGGCAGATAGGTATCACAGTCTTTGACTCCCAGCACATACAGGGTATCTGCATAGGGTTTCTTGATTTTGGTGTAGATTTCTGGTGTTAGACTGCCTGCGGCCACCATTGTGCTGACTTCTTGATATAGACCAGTTTGTGCCTGTTTTATTATCTGCAACCTTTGTATTGAATTTTCCTCTGATCTCATACCTAATGCCAGATCAATGCGTATGGTCTTACGCTCACAGAAGTTCATATCATCAAAGGCTTCATAGTCCAAGAATATGGGTTTGCCTTCTGGGTGGAATTCTTGTGCCAATTTACGCACACCGTAGTCATCACCATACTGTACTAAAGTACGCCAGATCAACCAAATGGCGTCTTTGAGGCCTTCAGCACAGTTTTTCACTGTGGCATCTTGTATGATCTGATTGGGTGTTAATGCGATTTGTAGTTTTGCGGCACTATTACCAGGACTCATCACTTCAGGATTGAACACATCTGCTGGCGAGGTCATACCAACCATAGCCATACAGTCCTGCTGTATGCGATTCAAGGCCTGATCAATGAATTGTATGTTGCCACCTGGCGTGGGCAACGGGAATATGTCTTTGGTAGGATCAAATTTGCTGTCTAAAATAAAGATCGCGGCTTCATTGTCCTGCAGTTGTTCAAAGTCCAACTTGTCTGGTTTGGCACCAATACGTGCTGTGCTCTGTAACAGGCCCAACTGTATTTCTGCTCTGTGACCAGATGTCATATATTCTTGCATAGGAATCACTGATTCTGCTATGCTCATACCATAAAAGTTCTGTGGCAAGGGTTTTGGTACCATATTGGCCACAGGAATAAATTCTACTTCACGTGCGGATATCACATACTGACCTGAATAGATCAACTCAATGAGTTCCAGTTCACCATCACCATCTATGTCATAGCGATTCCAGCAGGTCAATACTGTGACCTGACGTGCTTCTGGTTCTAGTGCGGCATAGCCCTGTGCTGGCAGGCCATTGATAGGCACTGAATCTCTAGCGTGCAGGGCCAAGTTGTTTAACAACGAACCTGCTTGGTAAGCACCCACGTTGGAATATTCAGCATAGATCTTGAACTGCTCCAGATCTATGTCTGGATACAATTCTGTGGCCTCTTGAATACTCATTGGCTTGTAGTAGCCGCAGAATGGTTGCTCCTGAATGCTGATCACTGTGGGATCACAGATCCAATAGTGCTGTGCTATGGGACGGAACTTGATGTTTAGGTTGTAGCCAGTGAGTTTGTATTCTGCTTCGTAAATGGTGTTGCGTGCTATGCTGGCAGCCAATTCATCTTCTGCGTTTTCTAATTCTACATTGGGTATTTCTTCAAACTCTGTGGCACCTGCCATACCTGCCTGTGCATTGGCCAAGCGTGTGTCCAGTTCTGCCTGGCGTTGTTCTTCTGGTAAGCCTGCCACATACTGCTGTGTTTCTGCCAGGACTGTGTCTAGGTCCACACGCAGTTTTCTGCGGCTGTTGCGTTTGGCAGTGAGTCCTGCTTCGCGAGCCTGTTGTTCAAATGCAGCCAATTGATCTGCTGTGCCTTGGGTGGTCACATAGCGTACCATACTTTCACGCATTGGCGATACCATCATTTCACCGTTCTTGTGCAGGCAAGCATCCATAGCCCAGTGTGTGAGTATGAAATGTGGATCATTGTTTTGGTTGATCAACTTGCGTACCATATTAGTGGCCTGTCTTGCTGCCACGGCATCTGCTTCGTTGTCAGGCACAAACTCAAAGTTGATTTCACCGTTTTGTGCCAGGCCCTTGGTGATCACGCTGCTGGCATAATCTACCACAGGTTTGACCACGGGATGGATATAATCTATGCCGTTTACTGGCTCTGTTGACTGTGTCACAGGCAGAACCAGGTAGTGATAATCACTGCTACGATTTAGATTGTTCTTGACTGCCAACAAGCGTAGATTGGCCGCACACTTGGCGTCCAATAGACTTTTCATTTTGACAAAACGTGCCATCTGTCCTGTGTGGCCGTTTAGATTTGATACTACTACATTTTTTAAATCCAGCATAGGGCGTTCCTAACGTTATACATTATTTATTACTTACACAAGTCCTGACGTTGGCGACCAAGACCGTTTCCATTCAGGTTTGTCTGTGTCCGCGGGCTTGGTGTATTGGCGACGCAGGGCCTGGAAACGTTGTCGCGGACTGCGTCCATCCCAGGGTTCTGCGATACCATTCAAACAGGCCAACAAGGCATATCTGGCACTATCAATACAGTCATCAGGATCACTGAATCTGCCTTGTGGATCCACATAGTAGTTCTGTGCTTCACGCAAGAATTCTTGGCAGTTTTCATTGATGTGCAAGGTGCCCACATCCAGCATCTGACGCATCACGTTGATACCAAAACTTTTGTGATTGGTCCTGCGTCCTTGTTCATCTGCGGGATTCATTATAGGCTCTGGCCATACATTGAGTTCATACTGCTCAAACAGTTGGCGTATGCTCAGACTATTCATAGTGTAGCGTCCTGGTGTGCCTGCGTCAGGTGGCAACACAATGGGACAACCAAACACTTCTGGTCGCATCAGGTGATTGATATAGTTCACAGGATTGGCTTCTTCTGTGCCACGCACCACGATCTGTGTGTGCAACCAGGCTTCTTGTTCTTCTGGCAACCAGTACATCAGGCTTATCACAGTTCTGTCATTGACCAGACCAAGATCTAGTGCTATCACACGCTCAATGCCCTGTGTGGCACGCAGATCATAGTCACCTGTCGTGTAGGTGGGCCAGGATTTGATTTGGAACACAGCACCTTTGCCCATAACAGGCACACCATTACGGCGTGCATCACGTTCGTGTGGCAGGTAATCACGTTCCAACTGAGCACGTGTTTCACGGAGCAAAAATGGCTCGCCCCAGGGATCATATTCTGGCACATCATCCCACGACACTCTGATGTGTTCATAGCCCTGTTCACGATTCCAGAACTTGCTGACAAGACCATTTAGACCTTTGAGTGGTGTAAACGAACACAACACTTGTCCTTGTGTGGTAGCGGTACGTGTGACTATTTCACTAAAGAAATCATCTGGTGGTTGTTCATCAAACACAGCCAGATTCAATTTGAAACCCTGCATTTGGCGAACTTCTTGTGTGTAGTTGGCAAACAGTAGATAACTCTTACCACCTGAACGGTGACGTATCTCCACGCCAATACAGTTGGCTCCATCGCTACGCATAGTGTCAGTTATGATACAGTCACGTGGTATGGCACCTGTGCCAATGGCATCACGTATCTTGATGTCATTTGTGCCCAACAGTTCATTTTGTAAGACCAGGGCCACCTGGCTCCAGCCTTCACCTGCTACCATAGCATTGATGGGCTTGTTGAAACGCTTGCCTGTCCACCATTCAGGATATTCTCCTGTGAGATGCATAGCAGTTTCATAGCAGGTTGAGACTGTTTTACCAATACGGTTGGCGGCCAAGATGCCTCTACGATCGTGATCACCTGTGGCAAAGAATCTGACTTGATGTTCAAAAGGTCTAAAGTAACGCAGTTGATTATACCGCATATCATCTGCCACAGCGATCACTGCTTCTTGCAAGGCAGTTTTGACCGCAAATGGCACGTGATGTAGATTGGCAGGATCCAGGCCCTGCCCTTCACACACATACCGCAGAGCACGCCGCATCAGCAGGCTCTGGTCAATCATTAAAAGCCTCGTCTGATATGGTCAAGAGCCTGAGCACAACTGGCCAAGTCTGCTAACTCGCGAGTGCTCATACGCCAGGTGTCTGGATTGGCCACGTCCACGCTGTCGCGTTTGTCTAGGCCTGCTTGTAGTCGTTCCATAACCAGACGCAGACAATGTTCTACTTGACCAGGATACTTGATCAGGAATGCATCGCGATGTGCGGCATTGACCTTTTGCAAGATCTTGACATCTTGTGTCTGACGATCAGCCAGGTGCTGGCGTGTGATGGTACCGTCCATCAGGGGTTCACAGCCCAGGGATTATCTGTGACAAAGTTTTCGTTGACCACAAAGTCACGGTCAATCCAAACGTCCCACATATTTGAGTTGTTCATACGCTGACGACGCATAAACGCACGGATACGTGTGCCCAAGGGTGTGAGTGTGCCGTCGCTGCGTACAATGATCTGCTCACCTGTTCTGGGATCAACCCAGGTGAACTTTTCTGGCACACGCTGTCCATACTTGTTGATACGCTCACCCACGGCACGTTGCGTGATAGGACCCAGGATCTCATAGGTTATGGCACCTGTGGCATATTTCACAAAGCGTACCTGACAGTTCTGTCCTTGTGCTTTGAGTTCTTGATCTGGATGTGGAAACAGGTTGGTGTCAAACACGTTGACTTCTGGACCAAAGG
>JACCDW011523961.1_pt1 | contig 36799 bp, 68 predicted proteins | sample 7449781 | NCBI WGS metagenome assembly JACCDW01 (sample SAMN15323449, study PRJNA562643) | freshwater metagenome | isolation source: river surface water | place: USA:Blue River Watershed | collected 2017-08-18 | reverse complement strand
GTTGATGCGGGCACGATTCAACGCAGAGCGTAGCTATGAAGTCTACGCTATGGATTGCGAGGAAGGCATCACCCAGGAGGATTTGTTTGACTTTTGGGACAGTAGCCCTCAGGCTGCTGCTGACCTTACTCGTGAGAGGGGCGTCCGATTGTTCAGTAATCGTAATAAACACCGGCCGATACAGATTGTCTGATGCAATGGGTTCGTGAACATAGCAAGCCTTATAAGCTGGAGCTGAAATACAAGCCCGGCTATGATGTTTGGCGAGAAGTACAAGACACCCTGTGGGAAGCCAAAGACTGGTGTAAGCAGAATAACTTGATGTTTTGGGATGATGGATTGTTTTATATTCGCTTTACTAACGAACGTGATTTGTCTTGGTTCCTATTGAGGTGGTCATGAAAACTGCATTCACATTTAAGCGGTGGTATTGGGGTGACGAAGATCCTCCCCAATGGTGGTCTAATTTTATCAAAGATAGACCTCTCAATGACGCAGTAAAAGAACTATACCCCGTTGCTAAAGTTAGGCAAAAGATGAACGGCAACATTCGTGTCGTGTTCAACAGCCCAGCCGATCTATCGTTCTTTATATTGAGGTGGTTATGACTGTTACTAAGGTAAAATGGGTGCCGTTAGTTAGGCAAAAGATCAAACCAAAGTTTACTTGGCGCCGGGGCCATCCTGCAGGATATACTGATGATCTAGGCATCATTGCTGATCGTAATCAATGGGTAGAAGAAGTCACTGGTGGTTGGCACTCAGAGGTTGATCCGCAAGATTATCTGGCTATACGTGAATGGTGCGAACAGAATCTTAGACACGGTGATTGGTGTACCGGCATCTATTATATCATTCTACAGAATGAGAAAGATGTTGGTTGGTTTATGTTGAGGTGGTCATAATGGCTAAAACTACTGTAGTTAGAACTAACAAAAAGTTCACGATGTACAAGCAAGTTGCACGGCGTAAGGGTCGCGGCAGCAAGTTTCAGTGGAATGCAAAGTCTCAATATGTTATTACCTACTCCGGTGAGGATTATCCTAACAAGCCAGCTAGAGTCTTCAATTCATTTGAAGATGCTGACAAAGAGTGGGTTTATCTGACGTTGAGGTACTGAACATGGACGCTGAAAAGGAAAACACTTTTAGGATGCTAAGAGAAGAGGAATTACTTGTGACCTATTGGGGTTGTCGTTGGGGTATACATAAGTGGACTAAGTATCGTGAACCCGAAAAGTATAGAGAATCATACTATGAGGTTGTTAGTCAGCAGCGTAGATGCGGTTCGTGTAACAAAGCTGACCGAAGAATCATAAGCCGGGTATAATAATAATTGACAAATATTTTTAATGTGTTATACTAAGATTTAATCTAGGAGAACCTATATGCAAATCGCAATCGCAAATACTGACGGTAATGTTTCGCTTTGGTGCAGTGTTAATAGCATTAATGAAGATGGTTCCATTGACTTTGATGTTATCAACGGTGCCTGGCGTGGTCGATACAACAACGGCAAGGTCTTTGTAGAGTATACTAAGGCTACTTTTCCCGGTATACTCGTATGGGTTGGCCAGCGTGGTGGTTATGACTATAACGAAGCCATCAGACAGATTCAAGAAGAAATTGACAACCCTGAATATATAATGACGCAGCCCGACCAATATGTTGAGCCTGTCAGCGAGTATGAAGATGAGTGGGATGAAATTCCTTTCTGAACCACAAGATAAGGTGATGTACCTAGCATTACAGGATTTTTATCCTGTTGTTACACCATCTATGGAGTTTGTTAGTAATATCTTTCATGCTTTTGACAACGATTCCGATGATCATGCACTTGATACTTGGGCAACTCGCTTAGAACGTTGGTTGCCACACAACGTTGGTTTACTGCGTGATCCAGCAGACGTTAACTGGAATACTTTTAGGATAGTTGACGAAAAGCTATATAGTTTTGCACTATTGAAATATACATGACGGAAAACGAAGCAACACAAAAGTGGTGTCCACACGCTAGAAAATATCACGGTAACGGTTCTTTCAATCGTACTGACAATGATGCTAAGCCTGGCGGCACTCACTGCATAGGGTCAAAGTGTATGGCTTGGCGTTGGGTTAAAGATCCATTGATTGCATTCGTTGCTAACGGTCAACCAGTCCCCGACTATACAGGTGAACACGGTTATTGCGGGTTAGCAGGACCACTTTAGGTGTTGACAACGCCTCTATAATTTGATATAAGAGTATATTGCAAGGAGATACTCTATGACGATGCATTTGCTCGGACCACAGTTTTCTACTACTTCTACTCGTAAGCGTAAGAAGAAGCTTACCGATGGTCAATATACTAAGATGTGCATTGACTGGGTTGCTTACAACAAGCAGATGAAGAAGATGGGCTGCAAGACCAAAACTCTTGAGGAGTATATTGCATATCGTCAAGGTAAGTATAAGCCTCAACTTAAGGGTACCCCTTTGCCGAAGTATGAGGTATCTGACCATCGTCAAAAGTATCCGTCAGGTGATGGTATTGGTACGACTTATGCTCGTAAGGAAAATGTGTACACTGGTACATTGATTAAGGGCATCGCAACTATGCATAAGAGCAACGCTGTTCCTATCATTGATCAAAAGCAAGCAGAAGAAATTGCAAGGATGCGGCGCGGATAATGGGCTGTTTGTTTCTTATTATTGCATTGTTACTGTTCCCATCGTACCCTTGGTTAGTAGCACTTTGCCTTATTCTCGCTTATCTAACTGCAAGGGACGGGGACGAATGGAGATGATTAACAATGCCTTTAAATGATGAAGAAGTTATTACCACAGCAGATGGTAGATCGTTTACAGTAGCAGAACTAAAAAGTTCGCACAGTACTACACCTAAGGGTGACATAACGTGGTATATCAAGTGGATTGCTAGTATTATCACATTGTTTGCTGTAAGTGTAAGAGCAACAGGTATTCCCGAACTGCATTGGATTGATATGGTGGGCAGTTGGATTGGCTCTGTTGGTTGGTTCGTAGTAGGCTTTATGTGGAAGGACCGCGCACTTATCATTTTGAACGGAGTGATTGGTGTCATTCTATTCTCTGGTATTATAAAACTATTTTTTGGGTGATTTATGACTGTTTCTGATGAACATATGGATGCTATTGTTAGTGACGGCATCGCCTTCATTCGTTCTATCACTACTGCATATGGTAGTGATACTGGTATGGAGTTGTGGGACACTATCGCAAGCACTCTTGATCCTGATATTAAGGGTAAGATTTTCTTTGCATTGTTGACCGGTAGTCATGAGGATCGTGTTATGTTGACTGGCGCTGTTAACAGTGCTAACAAGATTACGTGCATTAAAATTATTCGGCAGTATACTGGTTTAGGATTGACCGAAGCTAAGAATGCTTACGAATCACCGGTTAATTATGGGCAGCCGTTTGCTCTCAAGGTTAATCCTAAGGATCGCCGTCATATGATTGATGACCTTAGGCAGAATGGGATGATTGTGTCGTGATTGTATATAAGATTCGTAACAAGAATGATCCTAGTAAGTTCCTGTCAGGTACTCCCACTTACCACAGTTGGGATAAGACAGGGAGAATGTTTCAGACTATCGGCAAGCTCCGAGCCTTTCTTACCAACTCGTTGAAGGGTAATAGGAACGTAGGAAATTGGGATATCGTAGAGTATGAACTTGCTGAGGTTTCTGCTAAAGATGTTCACGAAATGATTAAGCCAGAACAATTGATAAAGATGTTGACAAAGTGAGAATGATATGACAGAATATAATGTAAAGAGTTGGGTAGCTTTCTTTCAAGCTTTTAAGCGTGGAGAGAAGAAGCACGATATGCGTGACCTTAAGGATCGTGATTATCAAGTAGGTGACATTCTCAACCTACAAGAATATGATCCGTTCAAGGGTGACTATACCGGTAATGAAATGCGTATGAAGATTACGTACATTACCTCACATAAGACTCCGTGTGCATTTTCTTCTGCTGCACTTGACAAGAATTATTGCATTCTTTCATTGGAGCCAATAGAATGACGCCAGAACTAGATCAACATATCAGAGAGAAGTATCCTCTTATCTTTGCCGATCGCTGTGAAATGAGTATCGGTGATGGATGGTTTGATATCATTGACATGCTATGCGCCAATATTCAAAATCGTATTGAAAATGTGGTAACACAGAGAAAGTATGCGATTGAATGGAATGAGGATGTAAACGATCCTGAGTATGTATGGACTAAGTTTGGTGAGCGTGAAGACCGTGAAGTTCCTGAACTTGTTGAGCAAGTGGTTGCTACTCAAATTAAAGAAAAGTTTGGCACTCTGCGGTTCTATTATAGTGGTGGGGATGATTATATTCGTGGTCTAGAGACAATGGCTGAATCTATGACTTCACGAATTTGCGAAGATTGTGGCTCTCCTGGTTTTGCTCGTAGCACGAAAAAGCAACGCTGGGTACGAGTATTGTGCGAGAAACACGCAGAAGAACAGGGATATATAGAAGATGAAGATAGCATTAGCGAGTGACCTTCACCTAGAGTTTGAGACTATCACACTCCCTAATACAGAGGGTGCTAAGGTACTCATCTTGTCAGGTGATATCTGTGTAGCACATTCGCTGCACGACCATCCTATCAACAAGCCTGTTCCTGCTGATGCTATGAAGCCTGGCAGAAATCAAAGTGCTGCGTATAAGTATCGTGAGTTCTTTAACCATGTAAGTATGGAATATGACCATGTAATCTATATCGCAGGCAATCACGAATTCTATCATGGTCGTTTCCCAGATGCTTATGATTGGTTGCGTGAAGAAATTAAGAACTATTCAAACATTCACTTCCTTGACAAAGAGCAAGTTGAGATTGATGGTGTAACCTTTGTAGGCGGTACTCTTTGGACTGACATGAACAAGAACGACCCTACTACGTTGCAATTGATTGAAGGCATGATGAATGACTTTAGAATCATTCGTAACAGTCAGCGTAACTATGCTAGATTTAGCCCTCTGGACGCTGTAGTGCATCACAGAGAGACGCTAGAATACATTAAGAGCGTAGTTGATAGTGATCCTTCTAAGAAGTATGTTGTAGTCGGTCATCACGCTCCTTGTGCGTTGAGCATTCACGAAACATACAAGAATGAGTACTATATGAACGGCGGGTATCACAGTGACCTGTCAGAGTTCATCCTAGATCGTCCTCAGATCGTCCTCTGGACACATGGACATATGCATAACCCTTCTGACTACATGATGGGAGAGACTCGCATTGTGTGCAATCCTAGGGGCTATAAGGGGCATGATCCGCATGCTGATTATTTTGAACTAAAGTTTTTGGAGATTTAAAATGGACTTTTTTGTTATCATCGGACTTGTTGCTTTCGGATATATCATGTTTCGTTTGGGTAAAAGCACTGCAATGCAGGCTGTTAGCGCACAGCATATTCAAGACACATTGAATAAGGCTACGATTCCTGTCGGTGTTCTTGAGAAGGTTGAAGACCAGTACTACCTCTATGAGAAGGATAGTCCTAACTTTTTGTGCCAAGCAGAAAAGCTTGAAGACATTCCTATGAAGCTTTGGGAAAGCAAGAAGATTTCTCTTGCTGTTATTCTTTACCCAGAAGAAGCAGGCGATATGGCTTTTTGGTGCATCAATGGAAAACTTAGGACCGTAGAATGAGAGCAAATTTTAGGAACTTCAACAAAGGTCCAAAAGAAAGAAAAGTAGAAGTAACTGTTGATCGGTGGGATACCTATAGCATGGATCACACCGCTGCATTGATTATTCTACCGCTATTGTTGCAACTCAAGCAATCCAAACAGGGAGTTCCTAGTGGACTTGTTGATCGCATCGGTGGCGATATGGATAATAACCTGTGCTTTGATTTCATCAAAGAAGATGAAAACGAAGTATTTGACAAACTATGTGATCAGTGGGATGAAGTCCTTAACAAGATGATTTGGAGCTTTAAACAAATCGTAGATGATAATTATGACAGTAAATATCATCATGGTCATATGAAACTTGGCTGGAAGCCTATTGAAATTACTAATCCCACAACCGGGAAAGTAACAAGTGCGTATGAAATGGTTGATGAGAACCCGGGCGAACACTGGTATGACCACGTTGGACACAACTTGCACGAAGACCGTATTCAAGAAGGTCTAGAACTGTTTGGTAAATATTACAGGAATCTTTGGGATTAACTAAATATAGCATGACCAAAAAGATAGTCAGCTTCATAAACCCAAACTTCCAACAAGGTCCATTACATTTAAATGCATTTTACCTACCATACACCTCTGGGTTGTTGTGGAGTTATGCCTCTTTGTTCCCCGAAGTAACAGACAACTATGTGTTGGGCGAGTTCATCTGGAAGAGAGAAAACATTGATGAAGTTGTTGATAGGTTAAAAGACCATCATATCATTGCTATTTCTGGGTATGTTTGGAATAGAACTTATAATCATGCTCTAGCGACTAAGTTGAAAGAAAAGAATCCTAACGTATTGATTGTAGCCGGTGGACCTGAATTTCCAATAGAAAAGCCTAACTTCTTTGAATTGCACCCTTATGTAGACTATTGTGTAAAGTCTGAAGGAGAGTATGTATTCAGAGATATTCTGATTGAACTTACCAAAGATGAACCAAATATAAAATCTATATCAGGTATGCTAGTCAATGATAACGGTAATATATTCCATACTGGCGAGAGTGTAAGAATCAATAACATTGACGAAATTCCTAGCCCTTATCTTACGGGAGTGTTTGATAAGTTAATGAAAGATAACCCTGAGGTTACTTGGAATGGCATATTTGAAACTAATCGCGGCTGTCCGTATATGTGTACGTTCTGTGACTGGGGAAGTCTCACCTACAGTAAGGTTAAGAGATTTCATTTACAAAGAGTATTTGATGAACTTGAATGGTTTGGTAAAAACAAAATTGACTATATCAGTATCACAGATGCTAACTTTGGAATGTTTCCAGAACGAGACATGGAGATAGCATGTAAGCTAATTGAGGTGAGAAAGAAATACTCTTATCCAAACACATACACCATGACATGGGCTAAGAATCAAAAGCTTGCAGTTATAGACATTGCTGCTAAATTTGCTGAGGGAGGAAACAAAGCAGGAATGCAGATTAGCATTCAAAGTTTATCTGATCCTGTGTTGACTGCTATCAAGCGAAAGAACTTAGCAATCAACCAAATCCAAGAAACGATGAAGCTCTGTGAAGAAAGAAACATTCCTGTTTTTAGTGAAATCATCTTAGGCCTACCGGAAGAAACGCTAGAGAGCTGGAAAAATAACTATTATGGAATATTTGAGGCAGGCAACCATAATACTGTTCACGCTTGGCAAGCACTACTACTAGAAAACTCAGAAATGAATCTAAAGCAGCGTGAGCAATACAACATAGAAGCATTGAAGGTCTATGGAACTATTTCGGGCGCTCATACATCTAATGACGGATTAGACGAAGGTATAGAGGTCGTAGTCGCTACTAACACAATGCCTAAAGAAGATATGATTAAGGCATTAGTATTCAACTGGTATATTACTACATTTCATCTACACGGTCTGACTAATTGGATTAGTAGATTCCTGAGGACAAGTAGAGACATACAATATTATGAATTTTACGACAAGCTGTTTGATTACATTCAAACTGATGAATGGTTTAGCAGTGAGGTTAAGTTCATAGAAGAAAACAGTAAAGCATGGCTAGAAACTGGAAAGCTTCTAACTAACAAGACAGAGGCTGGCCCACCGCTTGAGTGGTGGAACCTAGTACATGTTACAATGATGAATATGCAATCACAAAATAAATGTGAGCATGTGTTCAACGTATTAGGTGAATTCGTTCGCTCAACTTATGATCTTCCGCAGCCGCTGCTAGACGAACTATTAGAGTTTCAGGAAAAGAGTGTAATTGTACATGCAGATATGGGAAAGTATCCAAAGTTTGTAGAGTTAACCCATGACATATATGGTTATGTGCTAGGAGGAGAACTTGAAAAATCAGCAACTTATAGACTAGACTTTGCATTAACTGCTGATCCTGATAGTCCGATGAATCCGGAAACATTTCCTCTTGACATTTTCTGTGCTAACTACTATTATGGTAAGAAGCAATTGTTTGGAAAAGCTAGGATTACTAAAATATGAAACCTAAGTTTATTGATTATTTTATGAAGGTGGCAGAACTTACTGCCACTCTTAGCTATGCAAAGAGATTGCAGGTTGGTGCCGTTATTGTTAAGGGTAATCAGACTATCGGCACTGGTTACAACGGAATGCCCACTGATTGGGAGAATACTTGCGAAGTTGAACTTGAAGATGGTTCACTCAAGACTAAACAGGAAGTCCTTCACGCTGAAACAAACGCTATTGCAAAGGTAGCAAGGTCAACTGTATCAAGCGAGGGCGCTACATTATTCTGTACTCACGCTCCTTGTATTGATTGTGCGAAGTTGATCTATCAAGCCGGCATTGAAACTGTGTATTATAAAGAAACATATCGCAGCGAAGACGGCTTAAACTTTCTTAGAAAGAGTGGCATTAATGTCCATCAATATACCGACCGCACATAGGGCTAACGTAACTGTCCGACACGGTGAATTAAAACCCATCGTGGAGTGGTGCGAACGCAATTGCAAAAATGAGTGGCGGTTTATGGAAGATATGAACGACCAGTATAATGGATTTGAGTTCTTCTTTGAATCCGAAAGAGACTATGTAGCATTTTTGATGTGGAAGAAATAATGAAGTTTTTAATGTTTACTAGAGAAAATAACAACTTTGACGATATCCTCAAAGATTCTTCTCTGATTAAGAAGTATAAGACAAAGATTCAATATGCGGAAAATCTAATATTGGGTTTCCCCGAAGATAAAGAGTTTGGTAAGATTATGTCATATATTATGTTGAAGTACGGGGATGATATGCAAGACTTTGATAGCATCGTTCCTGATAGAAGCCCCGTACCCAATGTTGACTATGTTCCTATCCGTAAGGACAGAAAAACAAAGATTATTAGCTCTTGATAACGCCTAACATTACAGCGTACTTTTTAGTCTTATCCTTACGATCATCAAGACCATGAGTACCGCCGTTAATTCTCTTTGTTAGAGCAAGGATAGTAGCATCATCTACGCCCTTGTCACAAATAGCCCATAGACCATTTGTTTCAAAGAAGAACATTGCGCTCTCAAAAGAGTACTTAGTTGCAACAAGGTCGGGGTTGGTCATGATCTCTGGATCACCGATATGCTTTGAGAATGCTAGATAGTTGTTCTTTCCGGTCAACTGAATAGCCCCACGACCACGATATTTCCAACCGTCGCCGCTCTTTTCATCGCCGTTGCCCATACGATTCGCATAGACACGATTAGCAATCATTTCCGGCTTGCGCTCGTATCTAGCAGCGGTAGCAGCATCGGGGAAATACTTCTTAAAGATGCCTTGGAGACCCTTAGCACCATAGTTAAGATTTTCGTTAAATGCTTTAAAGCCACCTGATTCGTGGGCGCACTGTGCAAAGAAGTGCGCTGCACGAACCGGAGTCATCTTATAGTGAGCAAGAGCAGCTTTTAATGTACCTGGACCAAACGCTCCATCAGCGGTAACGCCTACCTTTTCTTGAAGATGCTTAAGACTCATTAGTTAATTTCCTCTGCTAGTTCATCTGCTTCATTAAATGGTTCTGGTTCAGAAGAACCTTCTTCTTTCTTTTTGCCATCATTACCCAACATGATACCTGACAAGATACCAGTCAAGAATGTTGCGATAGGTGTAATTAATTTGAAGAATTCAGCATCGTTTGGTGACTGTCCACCGATTGGCTGAGTTACGAAGATTAATGAATAAAGTACTACAAACACAATACCTGTTAAAGTAAATGATAATGAAGTACCAATGATGAACTTCATACGCATCATTAACTCATCATTCGTATATCTATCTCCACTGCGTGATCTTTTCTGTTTTGCCATTATTGCTCTCCCGTGTCTGCTTCTGTAGTATCTGCGTTTAGTGAAGCATCTTCAATAAGACCGTCTTCAATCATATCTTCCGCAGCCTTTGGCGCTAATACATCTGATGTGCATTCTCCCTCAGCCTTGCATACTTGATTATTGCATTCATCTTTGCCCCAATTATCTGGATCTTGGCAAGGATATCTATACTGAGAGTTGCAACCTGCCAATAGGAACGCTATTGACAAAATTAAAATTGCTTTCATTTAAATCTCCTTAGAATTTTTTCCATTCGTCTTTTGGATCAAAGTCGTTAGTTGGCAAGTACTTAGTTGACTTACCGTCCTTCTTTGCGATCAACTTCTGCTTGCGGTTACCACCTTCTTTCTTGATAGAAGCGTGTACCCAACCAGAGTTCTTGTCGCCTTCTACGTAGAATTCCAAAATTACTTGGTCAAACTCTAGGTTATCAGCAATCCAGTCAGCAACAACCTTGTTTGAAATGCCGTTGATTTCAAAGTCAATAGCTTGACCATTAACGTGTTGGCTGGTCTTTGACCCACCAACAGCAGCGTTAACCTTTGGTGAGCGATATGATGAGTTGATGGTTACTGGCTTGTCAAAGTGCTTGCGCACTGGCTCAAGGATCTTTTCGCAGCAATAACGCATATTTTCAATATGCTCTGCGGTTGGTTGATTTGACAATTTCAACCGATCTGCGGTCGGTGATTTAGTCATTTCTTCTAGTGTAAAGTGTTCGGTTAATTTTGTAGGCATTATATGCTCCCCTTCTTTTTATCTGTATATTTATGCAAAAAGGCTTGACTTTAGCCCCGTAGTATGCTAAATATAGAGTATGAAGATAGTTGAACTTTTGGAAGATTCTGCTCCGTCAGAAAAAACGAAGCCCATCGTCTATGTTGACATGGATGGTGTCCTAGCAGACTTGTATAACTACGCTGCTGAAATTCATGACGTTGATCACTACAACGAAATGACTAAAGATGAATGGGAAACGTTTTTCAAAGACAGCAACGCATATCATCTATTCCGAGATATTCCCCCATTCGCTAATGCTAATAAGCTGCTTGATATTGTAAAGAAGTATGCAGGTGGTTATCGTATTTTGAGCAGCCCTCTCGGATTTGATCGTGAGGGTTCAATCAAAGGCAAGCGTGAATGGCTTGCAAAACACATCAATGTCCCCGCTGACAAGATTGTATTTGAACATGACAAGTACAAATATGCTGTTCAGCCCAATGGTACTCCCAACGTACTGATTGATGATTATGGTGTGAACACTCGTGCATGGGACAACGCCGGCGGTGTTGCCATCAAGTATCAAGCTGATGAAAACGAGCTTTCCGATGTTGTAGATGTTCTTGAAAAGGTCTTTCAAAAAGATAAATAATAGAATACATTTCGGAGATTTTATGGATACCAGAGACATTTACAAGCTTGTAAGAAAGCTAGGAGAAGAACGTGATGATACTGTCAACCTTTATGACAGTATGGACATTGAACTTAGCGAAGACTTTGTAATTGAGACAGGCGTAGTCGGCTTCACTAATGATGGTGTAATCATTCACCTTGACGAAGACGCTATGGAAATGCTTGACCTAAACGGTATCCTATTAGAATCCGAAGATGCAGAAGAAGCCATTGACGAATCCGTTATGAATGAAGATTCAGTTGATGCATTTAAGAACAAACTATCCAGAGTCAGTGATCCATTTGAAATGATCTATGACGCCATTAGCGGCAACTACGGAGATGAAATCCGTGACGCAATGCAGGAAATGTATGATGATGTAGTCAACGATAGCGGTTACCGTTTGCATCCAGATGATGACTTTGAAAAGATTATTGAGATTGTAGTAGATCAGTTGGTTGATGATTCCGAAGATTATAAGCTTGACGAAATTTCAGATATCAAGAGACTAGCAGGACAAGAAGAAGTTGATGAGGGACTAGGAAAGGCGCTTCTAGGGGGTGCTGCATTGATTGCTGCCATCACTGGCGTAAACAAAATGCAGGCTGATCACATGATGAAGACCGAACCTCAGCTTATTAAGCTTGCTCAGATGCATCAGGAAGCTGTAAAGAGCGGTGACGAGTACGCGGCTAAGGATTTAGAAGACCGCATTGAAAAAACAATGAGTCATATTAGAGTAACAGGTCGTCCTGTAATGGGTCCGGACGGTAAGCCAATTGTTCCAGGTGAGCCTATCGGCGAAGCAGAATATCAGGGACGCAAAGTTCCTCTTGGTAAGCCAATGCAGGGTGATGTTAAGAAGTCAAAGGTCTATGTTAAGAAACCAAATGGCAAGGTCGTAAAGGTCAACTTTGGTGATAAGAACATGAAGATCAAAAAGAGCAATCCGGCTCGTAGAAAATCGTTCCGTGCTAGACACAACTGCGACAATCCTGGACCACGTTGGAAGGCAAGATATTGGTCATGCAGAGCTTGGTAATTTTTAATTGATCAAGCATTGATTAATAAATAAATATAGATATGACTACAGAAACTCCCAACACACCGAAGCAAGCTAAAGGCGGAACATTTGCGCCTGCTGATGTTGACTTGATTAAAAAATTAATAATGGCGTATGTAACTGATTCTAGTATGACTCTTAGCAAACAAGAGGAGCAACAAGCTATTAATTTGTTGCATAGATTAGGACGCATTTCCTAAGTGACTGATACAACTAATAGTAGTGTTAGGTATGAGGTAATTACCCAAGAAGATTCTGAGGGTGATATCATCATACCTTTGCCTATGCCCCTATTAAAGAGTTTGGGCTGGAAAGAGGGCGATGACCTTACCATCAGTGTTGATGATGAAGGCAAAATTTATTTGAAGAAAGCAGACAAGTGAACGAAGACACCATCACAATTAGCGAGAGCGATATTCTTGCATCCATTGACGATACCGATACTATTACGTTATCAAATTGGGATTCGCCTCTTAAAACATCACTACCCGATAGCTATACTTTCCCTTCAGCAACATTAGGGACTGTTAGTGCAATCAACGCCGGTGGAACTGGTGCAACATTAACCACCACTAGTGGCGGAAGTTTAATGTGGAATAATCCTAATTATACTGTTACTGCTAGTCCATACACCGTAAACAACGGAACAATAAACTCTGCCGGCAATTGGACTACTTATAATCAACCGTCAATTATGAAGGTAGATTGTGACGCAGAGTTCAACGGTGATATCAAGATTAGAGGCGTAAACTTAGACGAAAGACTTAACGTTATTGAAGAACGTTTAGGAATTCTACGTCCAAATAACGATCTTGAAGGTCGTTGGGAAAAGCTAAAGGCCCTAGGTGAAGAGTATCGCAGACTAGAGAAAGAAATTCTAGAAGGCGAGAGTATTTGGGACACTCTCAAAAAGTAAAGTTATGGCTAAAGAAGATACTATCAAATTAGAAGGGGAAGTTATTGATGTTTTACCGAACGCTACTTTTAAGGTAAAACTAGAAAACGGACATACCGTGTTGAGTTATGTGTCCGGTAGAATGCGCCAATACGAAATTAGGATATTGATGGGCGACCGCGTAGAACTAGAAATGACCCCGTATGATCTAAATCGCGGAAGAATCATACGAAGAAAATAGTAATGAAGTTCATTAACGATTTTGTGGGGCGTTATCCCCATAGTGTAACAGAAAATTTTATAGGCGGCGATTCCGAAGAACAATTTAAGCGTAATCTAAAAACACAACCGGCAGATTGGTATTATAGAACTGCGGATATTACCTATTCATACAATGAGTATGGGCATCGCTGTAAAAACATCGTAGAACTTGATTTAGATAACTATATTCTTTTCACGGGATGTAGTAATACTGAAGGGGTCGGACTAGAGCTAGAAAAGACTTTTCCTTATCTAACTGCAAATGAGTTAGGGTTAGATTACTATAACTTAGCTGCGGGTGGATCAGGAATAGACGTTATGACACATAATTTACTAATGTGGATACACTCCGTAAAAAAATTACCCAAGGCTCTTGTTATAATGTGGCCAGAAACTACTAGGTATGCACGACTAAAAGAAAATAATGAATCTCTTTATCTAGAAGTGCCATCATGTGCCACATCCTCAGATAGTGAAAAATTTATGGCTATCGGGGACAAAATAAATTTTTTTGAAACAGTGCGCTGCATGTCCAAAAAAACAATCAATGCTGCATATACTTGCAAAACCATACATCTCCAACCGGATCAACTTTACCGTGATGACAGAGCTAGAGATTTGAGCCACGCTGGAATACCGAGTCACCGATCAATAGCCGATTATTTGGTTCAGCAACTAAAAGATTAATTTGGACTTATAAAGATGCAACTTAACTATCCTTTCTTAGGACATGACCCCAATACTACTTATAATTTTTATCTAACTGATAGTGAAGAACAGTACCTTCGCAACAATGAGTGCTTGCCTCAAAATTGGCATTACAGAAGTAATAAACTAACGTATGCATTTAACGCTAATGGTCATAGATGCAAAAACATAGAGGATTTGGATCTAGATAACTACATTCTATTTGCTGGTTGTAGCCACACTGTAGGAATAGGACTAGAACTTGAGAAGACATTTGCATATCAGGTCGCTTCATCCTTAAAAGTTGACTATTATAATCTAGCACTTTCTGGTACTGGTATAGATGTTATGACTTACAATTTGATTATGTGGTCAAATACAGTAAAGAAGATGCCCAAATTTCTAGTTATTCTTTGGCCAGCCACAGTTAGGTTCTCTACACTGCATAACAACTTATTAAATCCGATAGTTCCCTCCTCCGCTTCGTCTAATGCTAATGTTAAAAATTTCGTAGGCGCGGGCATAAATCTTGGATTTTTTGATACCGTAAAGACATTGAATACCAATCTCATAGATGTAGCATACAACGAAGTTAAAATAATAAACTTAGCCAATCTTCCCAAAGTAGACCTAGCCCGAGACTTACTGCATTCCGGAAACGAATCCAACAAAATTATAACAAATGAAGTGCTATCATATATTGAATAAATACTGCTATGCTAGAATTCATTAAGCTTATTGAGGGTAAAAAACCCAACGACATTGAAATCATTCCACTCAACTTTACCCCACGTGAGGTTTCCAGTGTTATGAGTAAGGATACCCTTGATTTGCATTATGAGAAACTAGCAAAGGGTTATGCAAAAAGATACAACAACAATGAAGGCGACAAAGACTTCAACTATGCAGGTGTCTTTTTGCACAATCTTTGGTTCACTCAGTTCAGACAAGTACAGCTAAACAACAAGCCGAACGGCCCAATCAAGAACTTTATTGACAAGCATTATAACAGCTTTGAAAGCTTCAAAGAGAAGTTTGAAGAAGTTGCAATGGGCATTCAAGGGTCAGGATGGGTATACCTAGCAACAGATGGCAACATTAAAACAATCAAGAACCATGAAGTCAAGAGTGATATCTTGTTGTTGATTGACTGGTGGGAACACGCCTGGATTCTTGATTATGGTTCTGATAAGAAAAAGTATCTCAAAGATATTTGGAAGATCATCAACTGGAATGTCATCTCTACGAGATGGGGCAAAAGCCTATGAGTCCAGATGATCTAAAAAGACTTGCAGGCATCGTTGACAGTAGAGGCAAGCCTACTCATATGGAGCCCATCAATCGTAGCGGTATCACTGCTAAGCCCGGCACAGATGAGTGGTTCAAGGCAATGTTCCCAGTGAACGATATGCAAATGCCAGTTGGATTTAGAGGACGCAAGAAATGATAACATTAACTGAAAACGCACAAAAGAAAGTGCATTCAATCCTAGGGGGTGAAGGACCCGATGCTCGTTTGCGTATGTTAGTGAGCGGTAAGGGCTGTGCAGGACTTACATACGGATTTGAAATTACAGATGAGATTGAAGAAGGTGACACTGAGATTGATGCTGGATTGGTCAAAGTAGTAGTTGACGAGTTCTCAGTTCCCTATCTACAGGGGTCGGTAGTAGACTTTGTAGAGAGCATTACGGGTTCAAAGTTTGATATCAAGAACCCCAATGCCAAGAGTTCATGCGGCTGTGGAGATAGTTTCAATCCTTATTGATAAATACTATCATAAGGATTAGAAATGAGTATACCTGGAAGACAAAATATCAATGTTGGTTTGCCAAATGAATCGGCAAACAGTGATAGCCTATATACCGCATTCACTAAAATAGATCAGAACTTCTCCAATTTATTTGCTTGCTCAAGCCCCTATAACACGTTTACAGCAGGCACAGGCATATCAGTTAATGCTAATGCTAATCTTGGTACAGTATCAGTTACAAACACTGGCGTAACTAACATCATTGCTGGTACCAATATTACTATCAATCAGTCAAACGGTAACGTAACCATCAGTAGCACTGGCTCGGGGAATGGTAGTGGATTATCTAGCATAGGACTTAACCCTGTAAGCTCTAGTCGTTTAGTTGTTACTAACACTCCGTTAGTAGTTAACGGTAACATGACGATTGATCTTGCTAACTCAGGGGTTTCTGCCGGAACTTACAATAATCCTACTCTTACGGTAGATAATTATGGTAGAATCGTCTCTGCTGCTAACGGAAATATTACCGGTACAGTTACTAGTGTAGGACTTGTTTCAGGTCCAGGCGTTCAAGTAAGTGGTGGCCCGATCACTAGCAATGGAAACATTACAGTAACTAATACCGGCGTGACGAGAATCAATGCAGGATCAGGTATTGTAGTTTCAAGTGGTAACGGAAACGTTACTATCTCTGCTGCATCGTTAGGCGGAACAGTAACTAGCGTAGGAGTGTCAAGTAGCCAATTGGTAGTCACCGGCAGTCCGGTCGTGAGTTCCGGAACTATAAATGTAGAACTACCTGCTAACGCAACTTTCGCCGGCACAGTAACTTCAAATAGATCAATTCTTTCTGGTAGTGAAGATTTAGCAGCAAGTGCTGCTGCTAATTTGCTTCTAGACACGAGTTACTTTACTACAACAACCGCAGAAACAGCAACGCTTGCAGCAGGTACCAATGGACAAATTAAAAAGTTCGTGATGTTCGGTGATGGCGGGGACATGGTAATCACTGTTACAAACGCAGGATGGAAGACTTCAGGTACTGGTACAATGACATTTGATACCATTGGGGATGCCTGTACACTACAGTACATCAATAACAAGTGGTTCTGTATCGGTAATAACGGCGTAACTTTCGCATAACAATAACAACATAGGAAGTATAAAATGGTTGATAGCATCAAGATTACAGCATTACAAGATATAGGCGCAAACATTGCCTATACTACCTTAGTTCCAGTAGTCAATATGGCGGGAACTCCTACTACTCAGAAAGCCAATCTACAGAATTTAGGCAATCTGATTCTTAACGGAGCAGGTGGTTCGTACTTTGCTCGTGCTGCACAAGCTAACCTAGCCCTCAGCGTTGCAAATGCTGCACAACCGAATATCACAAGCGTAGGTACTCTTACTTCCCTTGCAGTTACTGGAAACATCACAGCAGGAAACGTTAACGGTGGAAACATCGTTGTAGCAAATTTCTACTACGGTGATGGCGGATTCCTAACTAACGTGGCTAGTGGGTCAAACTATAGCAATAGCAATGTTGCAAACTATCTTCCTACGTTTACCGGAACAGTAGGTGCAAACAGAATTTCTTCAAATGCATTATCCGGAAGTAATGTTGAAATCAGTGCAAATGGCGCGGTGTTCCTGTTTGGTCAAGGGGGTGCATTATATTGGCCTGCGCCCGGTGGCCAACAAAAAGTTATTGAAACAAATATTGATAACGAGTTTGAAATTAAAAGTACAACTAATGTTGTAATTTCTACCGATATCAGCAACTCTAACTCACACTTTACTTTTGACAGTGATGGCATCTTTACTGCTCCATCAAATGTGAATCTATTAGGTTCTAGATTGAATGTTGGCCCAGACGCAGCTAATGTCACAGCCCTATTAAATCCTACTCTCGTCATTGCTAATTCAGGCGCACAATATGTCCAAGCATCAATCATTAATACTGATGCAACAGGATCAAGTGACTGGGCAGCAGACGGAGCTGACGGTGGAGATGATGAAGCTTGGGCTGATTTAGGTTTTGCCGGTCATAGTTTCAATGATGCTAACTATACGATTACCGCACCAGGTGATGGGTATCTATTTGTGCAAGCATATGCTAACGGTCTCGGCGGCAACATGGTTCTTGCTACCGGTGACCACAGTAACACTGCTGATATTATCTTTGCTACAGGTGGATTCTTAGCTAATGCAGAGTTCGCTAGAATTGATCACGCTAACGATGTATTCCACTTAACTCGTGCTGGTTCAGGCATCAAGTTTGCTGATGGCAGCATTCAAACTACTGCTGCTGGTGCTGGTGGATTACCATTAGCAAATGGTAACAGCATTATTGACATTGCTACAGTAGATGGTAACATCACACTTGATAGTAACGGTAATGTGTTTACGTTTGGTACTGATGGCAACTTAACTACACCAAGTAACTTAGTGATTGGCCCTAACGGTGCAGGCGGTTCAAGCATCTATCAATTTGATGCACCTCTTCAAGTTTTAGGAGAAGGTGCTAACAGCGCATTGATAGTGGGCTGGACCGCAAATAGTAGCGGACCAGAAGATGTAGTAGCTATGGCGTTCAATAATCCATTAGGCAATGGTGCAAGTAATCTAGTCATAGGAGTCGGTAATAACTCAACTACGGTTAACTATTGGAACTTTGACAACACAGGTGCCTTAACATTACCAGGTAGTGGTTATATTGTTAACCCAGTCAACAGTTCATTGGATCCATTAAATCCGAATGTCAGCACAATGATCTTTACACCAGACTCTGGCTATAGTTCACAGTCATTAGTACTTGATCCAACTGCTCCTGGACACATTCACTTACGAGCACCGGGTGCAAATATTGATGAACCATATGCTAATATATTCTTAGGTGGTGAAGATTCAAGCTTTGAAGTAGGTTATTATACTGGCAGTGCTCCTAATGTATTCATTCACAGCGGTGGCAACACTTGGGAATTCATCAATGATGGTTCAACAATCTATCCAACATTAACTGTAACACGAGGTGATCGTACAGGTACACTCACAGGACAGACAATATTATTTGGTGATAGCACACAAGAAGCGATCCTTACAACTCCTAACGGTACTAGTGATATTAATAGCAGTCAACGTCTAGTTATCAATCCTGGAGCAGGTTACGCCAACACTACGGGTGAAGGTGGCGACATTTATCTATATGCAGGTCGTGGTGGCGATGCAGGTGGCTCAGGCGGTGACATTAAGATTCGCGGTGGCCTTGGCCCTGTTGACGGTAACGGCGGATATTTAGATATTCAAGGTGGTGAGGCCGATGGTAATGGTTCGGGAGGCTATATAGATATTCTCGGCGGGCAAAGTGCCAACTCTACAGGCGGCTATGTGAGTGTCACTGGTGGTCAAGGTATTAGTGGTGCAAGTGCTAACTTAACAGGTGGTGTTGGCACAGCAGGCCCAGGTGGCGGTGTGAATATTGCGGGCGGCGTGTCTAGCAACGGTGTTCCTGAATACGGCAATGTAACTATTACTTCTGGTGCAAGTACTTGGACATTTGACAACACTGGTGTACTAACTGTCCCAGGTGAGGGCATCATAAACAGTATTGATGATACTGTTACTCTGCGTTCTTCTAATACGGCATCTGGTAATTCAAATGGTGTATATTTAGGTACCTCAGGTGGTTTAGGATTCTTTGATACGGCTACACCCGGCAACTGGTTAGAAATATTCAGAAACGGTAGTGATCCTCAATTAGGCACAATCGGCAACCTAAAGATACTCACTGATAGCACAAACACTGCTCAAAGTTGGACGTTTGGTGCAAATGGCAACCTAACTCTTCCGGGCAATCTAGTATTCAACGCAAATGTTTATACTAGTGCTGGATTCACACTCTCCACACTACCAGATATTGGTGGTCAAGTTGATTACAGTAATCGTACAATGGGATACAGTGCTGACAACAACGGTACAGCATCATTGTATGCTAGAGACGCAGCAGGGTTAGGTAATAACAATGCGGTAGTCACTGCTAACGGAACTAACGGTACGGTATTGATTCGTGCAGCAAACGCAGCACTAAGCAACAGAGATTGGACATTTGATGGTTCGGGTAATCTAACATTACCAGGAAATACTGTAGCAATTAACTTTGCTAATGGTTCGGCAGCATTTGGTAATATCGCCACTATCAACTTGAATGGCAACACAAGTCAGGTACTGTTAGGCAACGGTGCATTCGCTGCTATTCCATCATCATCTATCATCGCTAACGGTAACAGCAATGTTTCTATCGCATCATCAAACGGTAATGTTGTTATAAACGCAGTTGGTAATACAACTATGACAGTTACTGGCACTGGTGCTAATGTTACTGGTACACTGACTTCAACTGGTAAGATTGGTTATGCATCAGGTTCAACTGTTACTCAAACAACAAACAGAGGCAATGGGGTAACCATTAACGCACTAGCAGGTACTATCATTACTACTAGTGCTAGTATGGTAGCAAATCAAATTGATACATTCTCTGTAGCAAATGATCAAGTTGATCCTAACAATGATATTGTGTTGGTACAAATAGTTAGCCCTAACTTTGGAGTTTACAACTGTGTAGCACAGCCATCAGCAACTATTTCTGTTTCTCTCACTGGATTCTATGTAAACATCGTAAATATCAGTGGGTTCACGACTAGTTCAGATGCAATCACTATTAGATTTATGGTAATCAAAGCACCAAACGCATAATCATAATACAAGAAAGCCCCCTTTTGGGGGCTTTCTAATTATTCTTTCGGAAGTGAATCTACTTCTTCAAGCAAGTTCTGAACCTCAGTCAAATCTCGGCATACTAGCTTTGCAGTAGCCCAATCATCGTCTGTATTACGGCCCGAAACTTCTACCATATATGCGTTATCATAAAAATAAATGTTGACACACTCACCAACCTTTGCCAACTTATCGCTGACCTTTGAAACACCCTTAGCCATTTACTGCCTCCAAAATATCATTAACAGAAACATCCTTGCGCGGACGATTCTTAATTGCGTCAAGTGAAACTGTACCCTTCACCTTAACTGTGCCTGAACCCTTACGGGCTTCACGTTCCTTGTCTTCAAGCGTATCTTGAATCGTAGCCTGATCGTCTTCCGAAGAAAACTCTCGGCACGTAAGCATATACTTGAGAGCATCAATCTTATTCATTTCAGTAGGCAACTCAACGAAATCAATTCGTGAAGCGCCACCTTTACTAAACTGCTTGACACGGCGAACCATATCATGTGTAAAGCGAACCTTAACGTTACCGTTATGTTCAGTAATACCAACTACCTTAAAAGTCTGCGTAGTCATAAGTTACTCCTTAGAGAAATTTGTACCCAATTGTACATTATTATTATAACAGGTATGGGCACCTATGTCAAATGACAAGATGCCCAAAATCATTAGTTTACTAAATTTGCACCTTCGGACATAAGTGCAGGTCCGTAGAGTGCCTTAGCAAGTTCAATTGCACGAAAGTTATTTTCTGCCTGCAATTCAACCCGCATTGGATAACCAGCCGAATTCTTGATTAGAACCCAAAAAGTACGCATATTATTTTACTCCTGATGCAAAGTTAATAAAAAGTGCTAGTATAGAGATACTAGCGAATTCCCAAAACATGGGATTCTGATTGTACGCCCAAAGAATCATACGATCAAACATTTACTTCTCCAAAACATAGGGCTTGTTCCACTTGCCCACGTTAATGTCAATGTAGTGACTAACATGAAAATAGTCAGTCATAGAATCCGAATGATCAAAGAACTTCGGACCTTTCATCGCAGCAATGACTTCTGCGAAGAACTTTTTAGCCTTACCAGTGAAGTGTTCATCAGTCCAGTAAGGATTAATTTGAATGTAACCGTCAGCCTTATAACCCTGACGAAGATCACCTGGATTACGCTGATCAACAACATCATTGTGATTCTTGATGAAGTCAATCTTGCCTGACTTGATGTTAAGAACAAGAGTAGAATGATTACTAACAGCAAGCGAACCCTTGATGCCATACTTGTTAAGAATAGTCTTAATCGTCGGAGCCAGTTCACGCTTCATTTCTTGAGAAACATACGCCATGTTGTAAGTCCTTTTCTTCGTTCTTGATATACTCTTATAACAAGTTTGGGCACCTTTGTCAACCGAAAAATGACCTTTTTATGAAATTATTATAATTCTACACCTTGATATTTTTGTACAACACCGTAGCTGTCATTCTCATTAGGCTCGCCGCCTATGATATCCGCAAACTTTTTATTCCACTTAATCTTGCTAGCCGTTATTCCATAACGATTTGCCAAATCCTGATGAATCTCTAGCCAGTCAACCGTATAGTTATGAGTGGCAATTGTTTCCCATCCGAAGCTTCTAAATCGTTTTTCTAGGGGCAATCCCAAATTATTAAAAAGTTCGTGCTTATAAAAAGGATCATCTGAATGAGTCCTTAGGTGCTCACTGATAAACATCAAATTAGAATCTATGCTGTGAGATATCATGTTTCCTATGCCAGTTATGCCCTTGTCTCTCATATATTGATCAAAACACATATGATCATGTCTATGGGGACTATATAGATTATTTCCTATGTTGGTTTGGGGCCATGTATAATCTCCGCCAATGACAGGAAATGAAGTGCATTGCTCTAGTAACCACAACAACGATGCAGTAGGAAAACGTAAAAATTTAAAAGTGTCCATATAAGGTATATGATCACCATTGCCGTAGAATTTATCAATATTTAAATCAACGATATCATGCTGGACATTATGTTCTCTACAAAATTTTTCAGCATAATACAGATCCTGAATATTGATTGGAGCGCCGCCAATTAGTAACCTTAGAGTCACAGCTTTCACGGGTATTTTTTTGTCTAAGTAGACTTTTATAACACACTCACTATCTAGGCCACCGCTATATAATACTTCCACAGGTAGGTTAGCACCGCTCAAGTGCATTTCAAACGCATCGTGAATGGTGTTAACGTTTCTGCTCTCAACGTCAAGTAGTTCTAACGTGAAAGTGTTACTGTCTTGTCCAAAAGATAAAGTGTGTTTTCTGTAATTGTCTATACCAGAAAACCATTCAATTGTATTAGACATTAAAGTATTTGATCAATGCCTCAAGCTTATCTTCATACTCGGCAATTTGTGCGAGTTCAAGTTCAACTGCACCCATGAAATCAGTGTGATCATGAATTGCCATTGGGTTGTTAAGCATAATGTCAATGTTCATCTTATGCTTAGCAATGCTAGCTTCAAAGCTAGCCTTAAGAGCGTTTACAATATTTTCCTTCATTGGTGTTTCCTTTCTGTTATTTAATCTGGAGTGCTGTCAATCAAATCTTTAACGAGATTGTATTGCTCTGCTGCATTTTTGAGTGCAGGATATTCTTCTTCAAGAGTCTTGCGGGTAGACTGCTTACTCACTCGCTTGATTTCACCATCTACGATTTCAAGTGAATAGTCTAATCCCTTTTCAACTCTGTTGATGATTCGCTGGTGAGACATAGCCAGTTGTCTTAGGATAGCTACAGCAATAATGCGGTCTTCCTTTTCTTCAACTTTGGCCTGTTCTCGGAGAAGTTCAACCTCATCCTTCATAGCGTCAAGAATAGTGTAGGGCATTACTTGCGTCCTTCTAGAATGAAGTCACGAACACGCTCACGGTCAATTGAGTCATACACTGGCTCTTCGCCGTTGCTGCGATACATCTTTTCAAGCTTACGGGTAGCATCAATAACTTCGGCTTGAGTAGCGTCTACGTCTTTGTAGATGCCATCAACACCGTTATAGAAGCTAAGCACATAACTGACAAAATCTTCGTTACCCATAAAAAATCTCCTTAGAAGCTATATTATCACTATAGCTCCAAGGAGACCTTTTGTCAACCGGTTTTTTACTTTTTTGGATTTTGATTTACGAAATCATACATCTTTTGAGCGGTCTCAAGGACCTTGTCAAGACCGGGAAACTCTGGCGCGGATACAGTAGTAACAATCTTACCGTCTTCGTCCTTTTTCTGAGAAACTTCCCAACCAAGTAACTTGGCCTTATATTCCTCAATGACTAGCTTTTCGGCTAGACCTAAGATATCAGAACGGATTTCATATCCATTCTTGTTGAATTTAATCTCAGGAAGTCCTGGAATTTTACTATCGCTCATTGTACAACTCCTTATAAAATGGCTGTGATAAATGCGTAGGTTAAAACCATCATCAACGAGATTGTAGTCATAAACCCGGCTCGTGACGCATATAGTGCTTTATTATTCATTATTTGTCTTTCTTCTTCTGTGTGTGAAACAAAGCCTGTGCAGTTTCTTGCATAGTCTTCATGGTATCGGTATAAAACGCTCTGTCAGAAACAGTGCTATATACCTCATTACCAGCTTTCATACTAGCATCAATTGCTTTCTTTGTATAGTCAGTTTGGGCATCCACAAACTCATTGAAAGACTTTGCTAGACCTTCGTGCTTAACGAAAGTATCAACAAAAATCTTCTTTGAAGTTTGGATGGCGTCAACGGTATTGTTGATTAAAGTAGCTAACATATTAACTACTCCTTACTTGCAGCGACGGAATAAGTCGCGGTTGTTGTAGAACTCTGACTTGTTGAGACCCTTGCTGCGATCTTCGTCGGCATAGATAAACAACTTGCGGTTAACCTTGCAGCCTGTTGCTTCTAATTCAGCAATTGAGATTTCACTATTGGTGTCAGCGTCAAGCTTAGTGAATAGTTCATTCTTCCATGCATATGCTGGGGTTGTGAGAGTGATTGCAGCCAAAAGGCTGATTGCGATATTCTTCATAATTTTTCTCCTGTGTGTGTTGTGTGTTGCAGATTTACCTGCACTTTATTTATGCTGCAACTGCGAACATAAAATAATACTATTTTACTGAATCAATGTAGCTTTGTAGATCACCATATAAGGCCATCATCATTGCTATCTTGTTGTCATAGAATCTGATATAGGGTTGTTTCCTAGTTTTGTCAACTTGTTTCACGCCGATGTAGTAGGGGCATTTAATCTTTTTGTCAAGAATCAATGCATATTTGTGCCAGGCGTTTATATCTCTCGTTTTCACGCCCGGAGGCGAAAATTCAAACTCATAGTGTGCTATCTTTGCATATTCAAATGCAACTTTGCCGGCGTCCGACAATCGTAATCCAGACCCTGCTCTACCAGTAACAAACCACTCAAATACTACTTTATCGTGTGGCTTATCTTTCCAAGCAAAATTAGGATCATCTTTAAGTTGATCAATAACTAGTTTTACAATCTCTATTTTAGTCTTGGGATAGGTCATCGGGGTAGACCGTTCTACCGCTGTTCATAAACACTACGGTAAACTTGTCTGTCTTAAACTGTGCATTAAGTTTGCGACAAAGGTTACGAGCATGTCCTGGATTACTAAAACTAGTTTTCTTGTATTTAGGTGCAACGTCATTCGCTAGATAATGACTTGACTTTAGATTGATAGGCTGATCATCGTAGAACACAGCCCAAATGCCTGCTGCTTCTACGATTTGGTCGCACTTATACGTCTTCTTATCTACGTATTCTACTAATACTGTGGGCTGTGTCCTGCTCATTAGAATGAACCACCCTTAACTTGAACTTCTATCACTTGGTTTTTCTCACTGTTAGTTGATGATAGTTCGTGCAGGTCCGCCAAAAGTCTTGTAATATCATCACGAAGTCCACGGGCATCCGCAATGGGTAGAACAACGTCTTTGTTCATTTTGGATTCTACCACGGACATTTTGTCCATAAACTTCTTAATGTGTAACATAATCTATGTATTTATCACACTTTCTGCTTCTGCTTTGGTTTTATAAGGTCCTTCATAAGGATACCTCTGCACAAAGATATACTTAGGACAGAATGATACTTGCTTAGTGCCATTTTGATCAATTACAAAATATCCTGCTGCATGATAGCACTTGCTCTTTTTAGTCTTAGTGAACAGATGCAATCCACGTTGAATATCCAAGATACTATTATATACTCGCTTAGTAGTAGGATATTCAGGATATGGGTGAGTGGGCTTTGAGATAGTGTTTGCAATGGATTCAAAACGAATCTTAGTGGATTTCTTCAATTCATCTGCATTGTTGAACTGAAGGAAGGTGCCGTTAAGCTGCACCCCATATCCCGCATTGTTTGCTTCAATATTGCCTACCTTTTTATGACCATCTGTGACGATCCAAAACTGATTTTTAACGATAGGCTTCGCTACTAATTCAGTCATAATATGTTTCCTTTGTTAACATTTTAAATAAATCTTTCTTATGTTTGGGTTGCCAATACTTCGCATCTTGCCCGCATTCACCGTGACGACGAGTGATTTCACAGTACGGAAGTTTAGCCTTAACTTTTTGTGGGCCAGTGACCATATTCTCAACTACGGTCGCATTCTGTGGAAATTTGGAGCATTTATAGTTAACATCCTGCGCCCCCACAAGACCATTCAACGTGAAAATCCTGTCAATCATGAGCATAGTAGAATGCTTGCAATCTTTGCACAAAAAAAGTTCTTTAGACATGTAACAACACCCACATAATTTCTTCTTCGGTTAGCTGCCGAAGATTTCCGTCTTTACGATTTTTTACGTACTCGTAAGTTCCATCTTCATTCTTACGGATTACGTTATTAGCCAAATATAGATTACTTGCTGTGGGAAGGCGATTAAACTTCTTCCAGTATGTTTCGCCGGTATCAAAGTCATGATATTCAGCATAGTGAAGGCGAAATGTTTCACGAAATGGTTTAAAATCGTCACTCTCAAAATCAAGAATGATGGACTTACCGGTTTTACTACCAGCATTAATCATTTTGATTTCCATGCCAGGACGGAAACCTCGTGACTTACTCTGAATGTCTGTGATCCAGTTAGCCATTGAGTACACCCTTGTACGAACTGTTGAGCCACTTGCTATAAGTTTCTGCTTGTTCGCTGATCTTAGTCAACTCATATTTGCCGCAGAACTTCATCAACTGTACGCCAACCATCGGAGTTGTAGTAGTGCGAACATCGCTCTTAATGATATTATCTACAGTTTCCTTGATATCGTCAGGCATAGCACGAAGGTCAATCAGAGTGCGGTTGCGTTCATAATCATCCTTGACGCGGTGTTCAACGCCCTCATGGTCAACCCAACGCTGCAAGAGGAAGTTATTCCAGTTGAAGCCTTGCTTAGTACGATCTTCAAATGCTTCACGAATACCAATCGTGTTCTTAGAACCCTTCTCACGAGCACCGGGGTATGCGCTGAATACGTTGTCAGTTGCGTCACCACGAATAATCTTCTTGAACAGCAGATATTCAGGGTCTTCAAGCAACTTAGGCTCGCCAGTCTTCTTGTCCTTGATGGGTTTACCACGATCATTGAAGTAACCATCAAGCGTAATAAGCTGGTTAGCAACACCGTTGTATTGCTTTACATTCTCGCTGATAAGCTGGACAAAGTCACTGTCACTAGAAATGATGAAGTGTTCATCATCGGGATGCAAGTCAATGAAGCGGGCAATGATATCGTCTGCTTCTGCGTTGGGCACACGCAATACGCTAGCGTTAGTCTTCTCACGCAGGTAAGTAGTGAAAACGTCATACGTTTCCCAGAACATCTGATTTTCTTCTACTTCACGCTCGGTCATTGCGCTTTCGTCAAGCTTGCGATGAGCCTTGTAGCGAGGATAGAACTCTTTGCGCCAGCTACGACCCTCAAGACAGAACACAACATGGTCAATGCCATATTGACGCACAATCATATTGACGGACGACATAGTAAGATGTATAGCCATGCCAATCTTCTCCCATGTGTCACTATTGCGACTAGCAACGTGACGAGCGCGGAAGAAAGTGTTAGCAGTGTCAATAAGAGCGTATTTCATGAAGGATCCTGTCTGTTAATATACGACTATTATAACTCAAAACCTGCACGTTGTCAAGGGTTTTCTCACCACTTCCAAAAAACGTTCAGGCTCTTCATTAATCGTCTTGAAATGCTTTCCGGGACTATAGGGAAGATGCTCACCTTTCACTGAAAATATTTTATCATGTGGATAGTGATAAATGCGATCTTCGCAGAAAGCTTTAATATCGTCTCCTGTTATATCAAATTTAGGATCAATCCATTCAAGCTTGCTACCCGAAAACAGTGAGTGACGATATTCTCTCCATTCATTCTTTAAGTGTCGTTCTAAGTCAGTGATTTGAGAATAGTCACCGTAGTATAAATGACTAAATTCCTGCTTAGAACACGAGGGATTACAATACCCATTGCGGAGCCTATGCTCTATACCTCGTGTAATTCCGAAACCCCAAATGCCGTTGTAAGATAGTTGAATAATGTAGAACCAACCGTTACGCTTAGATAAGTGCATTTATTCGGTCCTTTATATCGTCTTCAAGCGAATCAAAAATGTCAATGGTAACCCCCGCCTTTTGATATGTATATGCTACTGCCTGACCGGGCACGGGATGCGTACCGTGAAGCTTCTGATAAATCTTCAATACGATGCTAAGAGCAACGTCATCCTGTGCGTTACCGCTAAACTTTCGGTCATATGACTTCTTAAACCATTCGCTGTGTGCATTTTCAGCAGCAGTACGAAGCCCTGCAAGACCAGTGAAGAATTCCTTGATAACAGCGTGGAAGTCATCCATGAATTGGTTGAACGCTTGTCCCTTTGTAGGAATCTTAAGGAAAGTCAGGCTCTCATACAAATTAGCATACAAGCCCCAAGCAGCACTATCCATCGTTGTACCGTGCCAGTACTTTTTATGCATAGAGAGTACAAATTCTGTAGCCTTAAGGCTATGCTTATACAATGCACCGATATGAGTTTGAGTCCCTGCCTTCTTGGCATGCTTGTGTCGTTCGGGAAGCGGAATACATTCATACTTTTCGCAAAGGTCTTGACGCTTTGCTGCATCTACGTATACCTTGTCCTTAGAACCGAAATGACGAACCATAAACACGTAGACACGATGGAAGTCAAATTTACTCCACTTTTTCTGACCCTTACCGTTACGTGCAAGAGCGGCTTCGGGAGCAAAACTTTCATCAGACTGATCAATAACAAAATACGGATACTGGAAGTTTTCCCAATCATTTGGATCGTTTCCCCACAGGCCGTGCTTCGCAAACAATGCTACGAGTCCAGAACCATGCATAGTATCAATACACGAATAGTTTCCGTTAGCTAGTTGCGTAGCCATAATAGGAACAAGCAACTGTTCGTCAAACGCCTTTGCAATTCCTGCGCCATGCTTAAAGTCATACATACGCTGAACAACCGAGTTGAACGTATTTTTACCGATAGCATCGTACTTGACGGAACCGATCTTATTGCGATCAAAGGTTTTACCATTAGCTTTGTAATAATCAATGACACTCATTATGCTAGGATTGTCTTCTAGCAAGGAGACAAGCTCTGCCATAGTTTGCGGTTTGACCTTATTCTTGGGAACCGCCAATGGGTTCTCAATTTTAGTCATGTCAACCTTTTGGGTATTTGGTTTCCATACAAGAGGAAAACTAGTAGTAGAGGTCATATGTTATTCCCATAATCTATCAAATAATATAATTAATATACTACTATTTTGCACAAATGTCAACCAAAATTATCCAAAGCGTAGATTACAGTATTATCACTGCTTTTGGCATTCTTACTAGACGTTTGATTACTCTGTCTCTTACTACTAGCAACGGTTAGAGTATCAATCACCTGATAACCAAACTCATTGTGATATTTTAGAACATCATCGTTCATGTCTCTGTTCTTAACCTTACCCACATTCCAACAGCTAACACCGTTTTCGTTTAGGTGATCAAGCCCAAGCTTAATAACTTCACGCAAAAATCCATCAGCCCATTCTTGATAGGTGCTCAAGTGTTTGATACTTTGTGTATCTTCGTGAGCATACACCTCAAGATCAAAATACGGTGGACTGGTCAATACCATATCAACTTTAGGAATGTTATAATGTGCCATATTTCTAGCATCATCACATATCAGTGTGACCTTATCTTGTATACCTAGAAAGTTAACAATCTTCATCAGATTGTTATACGTGGTAGTGTTGGGTTCAAATGCTGTGTAGTGCGCACCGTAACTGACTGCGCCAAGCATTCTGCCTCCCCATCCTGCACAAGGATCTAATACACGTTCGGGCTTATACTTGATACATGCTAGTTTCATCATCTGTGGACGATACATGGTGTTCTTAGTCAACCCACAGCAGAAATAGATTCCTCGCTTAAGTTCACTCATGTATGGGGTACTGTGACTCTTGCGATTCCAACGGAGAATCTTTTCTAGGTTCTTAGCAGTCCATAAGCTTTTATAGCTGGTGCCACTTGCGCTTTCAATGTCATAAAAGTTGGGACAGAAATGCTCACTCAACTTCATGCCTAACCGACTAGTAGAATTGATGCTGTCTTCTGTTGTTGTCCAGTCGCAAAGCTTCTTCCAATCTTTACGCATTTCTTCATCAGTATAATTGAAATAGAAGCTAGTCTGCTCAAGTTCCTGGGCAAGCATAGGTAATGCTGCTTCAAAAGCAGCATCACTCATATTTCTAGTAGAATGTCGTTTGTTTAATATATTGGATAACTTGATATCTGTATCCTCGTGAAAATCAAATAACGAGTTCATGTATTTCCTTAAACAATGACTTGTCAATATCAGTCCATAATTGATCAGACATTGACATTGTAATTTTTGCAGTAAACCCATTACCTACGCATTTATGACCTACAATTTTGCCCTCATTCTTGCCTCTTACCCCAATAGTATCTTCCCATAAGGCTTCGTGATAGTTTAGATTTCCAGAATCAATAACAATGAAATAATATACCTTTTTGTTATCTTTCCAATCTCTATCATTAGTAGCAAGACAGAAAATGAAATCTTCGTGTTTATTGCGTAAAAAGTCTAGCTTTTCATTAAGAGTTGGGTGCTTAGTAAGTCTTGAGCCAGATATGGACATCTTAGTGCAGTCTTTGTTCAGATTGCCACTTTTGTTACTGATTCGTATTCCACAATCAGTTGTTTGATCTTTACCCACACCATGATTAAAATCTGGTTCCCAGTCTGAACCAAACCCTGCGGAAACTAAAGCTTTAGCACATAGTTCTTCCCAATTTTCTGCCTTGCACTTTCCTGAATACAAATCATGATGCTTAGTGAGAAGGGAATTTAGATATGGAACTAGGCTATCAAATGTTAAATTAGACATAATTAGCTAACTTCTGTAAATCCGCCACCAAGATCACGCTGTTGGATAATTCTCATATCACTTTCACGCTTTGAAGGATCTGCCTGCTCTTGTTCATAAACTTCAAGTGCAATATTGCGACAAACAGTTTGGAACCAGCGATCTACAATTTGTGCATCGGTGTCGTCTGCACGAATCTTGTATCCTTGCTTAACGAGATTGACAACAAACTTGTCATTCCAGTCAAGTTCAAAACTACCATTGTTAATATCAGCAGGATCAAGTTCTACGCTTAAGATAGAAACGTATGGTTCCCCTGCTGCTGTAGCCTTTTCCTTAGGACTTAGTTCTTTCTTCTTAGGTGCCTTCTTTACTTCTGGTACAGGTTCAGGAGCCGGCTCCGGGGCTGGACTAAACCAATTTTTAATCTTATCAAACATATTTTACCTCTGTATAGTATATATCTGCTTTTTGCCGTCAGTCACGATAATCGTACCGTCAATCCACTTCGGAGGCGGACGATTAGACCAGCGAAGCAAGTCAGTCTTGCCGTAGTTGTAATAATTGCGATAGTTTATAATTGGGTCTAAGCTTACAATGTACTGCTTGTCCATGCAAGATGGCATCTTGGTCATTACCTTGCTTTGTTCAATATTCGCAGGAGCGTCCTTAAGAATATCCTTTAGCTTATCAATAGTAAGATGAGTGCGACCATAACGATAGGTATACTCACGACCAAGAGCCAAAAGATGACCATACAACCAATCGTAGTTAGCAGAGTTTTCACGAACCCAAACTGCCGAAGGATGATTAATGTGAGTAGCAGCATACATAATAGCGTCAGCATTGCCTGATAACCTCCAACGTTTTGCTTTACGTCCGGACTGCGATTGTCCCACATACTCCTCACCGTCAATGACACGATGGGCAGTAGAAAGCAACTGTGCAGTCTCCAATATCATTTTAACTACATGGCGATCAACCATGTTGCGGGCAGCGACCTCGGGGTCGTAGTCTGTGTAAAATATGTTCATGTTACCACTCTAACAGAATTAAACAATGTTGTCAACCTTTAAAAGTTCATCCATACTATATAAATGTTCCATATAGCTAGAAACATCTTCTAGTACGCTGACCGCTGCATCACCTGGTCTGCGAGGACCATACTTGATATCAAAGAAAGTGTTGTTAACTTCTTGAAACTTATTTACAATCTCTCTAACAGTATAGCCTACACCATGTCCCAAACTTTCTACACTGTTTGCAGGCTTTTCAATCGCTAGTTTCAACGCATTACAAATTTCGTTTACGTGAACATAGTCACGAATTGCTGTACCGTCATGACTCTGATCATAGTCTTTACCATAGATAGTGAATTCATCAGTGTCAATTGCTTTTATGAGATTGTACATCAGCCCGTCTGGATTCGTGGGCTTATAGCCATCAGTACCAATCACGTTGTAGAACCTAAAGATTGTGTAGGGAGTTGGTCTATGAGTAGTGCAATATTCACGCACAACATCTTCTGCTGCTCTTTTACTGATACCATATGCGCTTTCGCATAGTTCAGCAGCACCGGTACTTGCAAAGATAAAATTCTTTGTCTTAATCTTGTTGATTACATTCATAGTACCATTGACGTTGGTGATATAGTATTGAATAGGAATACGTTCACTTTCACCAACATTAACAAGTGCAGCAAGGTGAATCACTGCATCATATTCTTCTTCCATAAATAGTGGTTTGTTAATGTCTATATTATAGAACGAAGTTACTGGATGCTGTGGTTCACGAATATCAAGTCCGTGAATCTCATACTCTCCTTCCAACATCTTGCATAGATGAGAGCCAATGTAGCCTGAGTTACCTGTAATTAAAATCTTTTTCACATTAAAATCCTTCAAATAAGCTTTCGCTAACGTCTTCCTCAACAGGCTTGAAACACGGATCCTTTGACAACCAAGTGTCATTATCTGTATAAATAACATGCAAGAACTTGTAACGATTGCTCAATACGCTTTCAAAGTCTTCCCTTGCAAGATGATTGCGATTAAGGTCCTTGATATAATCAGAATACTTTACAGTTTCATAAGTATTGATTTTAGCCGAATTGTTATTGCTACGCTTAGCAACAAATTCATCTAAGAACCTAATCCAACCTTCTGCAACCTGTTCATCTAATTGCTTAACATACAATAGTGCGCCAGTTGCATAGTGTGCGCCGGGAGTAAGGTTGTATTGCTGCTTGATAACTTCTCCTGCGTTTGCTAGTGAAGTCTTGTGATAGTATTTACCATCAAAGTTATCAGACCAATCTTGCGTATCTAGTACAACACAGGGCATATGTCCAAGACATTCCAAGAATGCAAACGGATAGTTTTCACGCAAGCTGGGCATAAAGAAGACCTTGCAACTCTTGATAAAGTCCACTTTCTCTTGACCAACGATGCCTGCCTTAATCACGTAATCAGTGATGCCATTTTCAGCAAACGCCTTCTCAAACTTCTTGGCACCATTCTTGTTGGTCATAACTCGTGCAGGCAGCTTGCAATCCTTCATAGCACGAATATATGCTTCTGGATTCTTTCCTTGTTCCCAACGACCAATGAACAACACGCCGTCACGCTGACCGTTGTTTTCTTCTAACAGACCACGCTCACTCATAGGCATACGTAGCAATTGACAGTTAGTAGCACCAAACTTAGTCAATTCATCAATGTTCTTTTGACTCTGCGTACCGATAACAATATCAGTAAATTCCATATGCTTGTTATAGAAGTTGTGATAGCTATCCAAAAATACATCAGTGAAGTTCTGTGCTTCGCGGAAGATCATGCTATGCAAGTGTGTATAGAACACGACGGGGATATACTTGTTGACTGTCATTGCATAGGCAGCAGTCATTGCTTCCTGCGTATTACAGACAATCATATCATACAGATTAGTTTCAAAGCCCTTAAGAATAGCCTTACGGAAGTTGATAATCTTTTCAAAATTAATAGTATCCGTAAACGCAAAGGTTGCAGTGTGATCGGTATATCGCAATGGTTCATCTGGATAGATGATGTTTGCACCCAGCTCCTTGATCAATTCGCTAAAGTCATTAGTAGGAGTCTTGTCAAGAATGATATCAACCTTCCAGCCGATGCGCTGACACATTTCAGTGAAACCTTTTGCGAACTGCCCAATACCACCGTGGGGGATAAAGTGCTGGTCGCTGATTAGAAATGCGATTCTTTTACTATACGATTTCATCCCATTAACCTTAACTTAATATATTCTTGCTGGTCATACCAGCGGTCATCATTATCATACTCGTCGTTATAGCTAGGAGAAGAATGACGAACACGATATGCTTTCTTTAACCAAATATTCTTTTTGCTTGAATGACACTTGCGAGGCCAAATACATATTCTAAAAGAGGTAGTTACTATGTCCCAGCGAGGTTCATTCACCTTGTTCACCCAATCAATGTCATTCATCGGTAGTGCCTTAGGTTGATATCCCACTTCGTGATCCAGTAATTCTTCTTCAAGTTGCCCAAGCGTTTTTGAAAAGCGGTACTTGAAGTCTATCGCTGTAACGTACACCGCTATGCATAGCAAGATCGGCAACACGACGATTGTTAAGATGGTAAACACTCTCAACCCCTCCTACAGGCATGAAGTAAACGTGACCATAGAAGCCTGCATCACGATACTGTTCAACTGCTGCCAGTGCTTCCTTAGCATCATCTTCTGTAGCGATAACAAACTTGAGATAGACATGACCAGCAGCTTGATAGCCTGCGACAACCTCAGGCTTGATAGCATCTTCTGCCTTCTCACCAGAACAACTCAATTTGGCACTCACGCTAAATGTGATTTCACGATCACGATGTTCCGAACCATAACCAATCTTACCACCATCCCACCACCACTGTTCAAGATAGTCTAAGAATTCAGGAGTTAGAGGTTGTGTGCCATTAGTCTCAAAAGTAATCTCGGAGAGACCCTTCATCTTTTCATGACTTAGGAGTTCTGGGTAGGCTCGTTGCCATCCGAGGAGTGGTTCTCCTCCTGTAATGACGAGGTGTTCGTCTTTCCATTCTTTAAACGGTAGTAGTTCCACAATGTCGCTGACAATAGTATCAATGTCCCTGCTGGGAGAAAGATGCTTGAAGCGAGGATCCCAGGATGCGTAGGAATCGCAGCCTGTAGTGACGAGCGGGAGGGTACCATATTCTTTATAGTCTTCTGGATTGACTTTTTCTCGCTCAACTGATAATTCCCCTTTTGGCATGCCGAAGCCGGCACATTTGAAATTGCATCCAAATGTTCTTAAAAACACGGAAGGGACGCCCATATAGCGTCCTTCACCCTGAATGCTGTAAAATAGTTCACTTATTTTGATTTGTGTCATTCTCTAGTCTTTTCATATATTCTTTGTATTCTTCGGGATACAACTGTTTTTCTGCGTCACACCAATCATCATGGTTACAGTAAGTATCACCCTTTGTAACACAGCGAAAGTATTTAGGTTTTACACCATGCCGCTTTCTAAAATCATCACTATCATTTTCAAGAAGCCATAATCCATAGAAAAATGCAGTTGCAAATCCGCATATTACAAGCAATACTATAACACCAAATATGCTCATTGTCAATTATCCTTTCCACCATTCTTCCCAAGGGAACACGATCCATTGAGGGTCTTCTACTTTGTTGATTGAAACAGCACTGTAATTGACTTCAAACGGACTTGCATCGTTATCTACTAGTACCGCAAACCTAACATTTTCGTTCCAAATACCGTCCCACTCTGGATCATCACGAAATGCGCTATTAGACCAATCATCCTTGATCCATTGCAGAGTAGCACCAGTGTCGTTAATATCATCTATAATAAGAATATTTTTACGAAGCTTAGGATCACTGGTTGGTTCATCTGCCGGTCTCGGAATCGCAGTTGCCGGAATATAACCGTATGCATCTTCTGCCATCCAGCAGTTACTTTCACACCCGTCGTCATTGCCATCACGAAGACTGACCTTAAGTGTCTCCATAGGAATACCGAGATAATGACTAATCTTAAGAGCAGGAACCAAACCACCTCGGGTAAGACCTACGATATAGTCAGGCTTCCATGCACTTGCAAGCATCTGTCTAACAAGCTCCATAACCATTCCGTCAATTTGCTTATCAGTGTAGTGTACTTTCTTAGTCATTATCTCTTATCCTTAGCCTAGAAGATTTTCATTCCATTCACGATGACCTTCACGGAAAGCCATATTGCTCTGTGTCTCACGGACTTCGACACGATAGCACCAAAGGCGTTCAGCTTCACCTGCACCCCAATGATCTGGGATATAAACACCGTTGATGAACTTGTAAATCATATCAGCAAGTGCTTCACACCCAGTTGCCGGGATGATAGTCAACTTTGCCAGGCCGCGCGCTT
>JACCDW010923925.1_pt1 | contig 36827 bp, 59 predicted proteins | sample 7449781 | NCBI WGS metagenome assembly JACCDW01 (sample SAMN15323449, study PRJNA562643) | freshwater metagenome | isolation source: river surface water | place: USA:Blue River Watershed | collected 2017-08-18 | reverse complement strand
ACGGCATCACAAAGCAAAAACAAGATGGATCTGTAGAGATCATCAGTCAAGGTTTGTTGAAACAAAAGACAAACATGAAAACAAAGCTGTACCTGCAAAGGCTGAATGCTGTAGTAGGTGATGAGTTCAAATTGTATTCTGAGGCTGAGATGGAACTGTTCAAAAAGTATGGCACTGAAAAAGATGGAAAAATTGAAGTGTCAAAAGAGAACTGGCCTGAATTAGTAAAGGAAAAAGAGGAACTATTGACAGCTGAGAAAGAGATCAATGTGGTGGACTTGTGGTCAGGTGCAGTTACCATTGACACAGTAGACAGCATTGAAACTGATGAGATCTACCCAATATTTTTAAAATTGATAGACAACAAGTAGATGAACAACAGTATTGTACTTTTTTTGGCAGGCCAGGCCATTGCCATCATTGCAGGCTTAATCAGCATTTATGTAAAAGTAAGTTTGAAGCTGAAAGAATTAGAGGTCAGAGTGAACATGGTCGAAAAGCAAGATGACATCATAGCTAAAAAACTGGACAATATCCTACAAACTATCAATGCTTTGGCAATAGCCATCCAAAACAAACAAGACAGAGACTAATGAGACTGATCATCCTAGCTGTGCTATTGTCTAGCTGCTCAATGATACATAAGGCATCCAGCAAGCAAATGAAGGACAGCACAGCTGTGATCACAGATAATTCCAGGCAGTATGTCCAAACAGACAGCATTGCCACATCTAAAAACAAAGAGATAGAAACTAGTGACCTAGTGGTAGTGCTAAAAGACACAGCCACTGGGTTTATAGTTTTATCAGGTGACAGTATCACTATCCCAGCAAAAGCCATCAAAGAGATCAGACAGAAAAGGCAAAAGCAAAAACAATCTGATCAATCTACACAGGTCATAAAAGACCAGGCCATCATCACAGACACCAGGCAGAAAGTGACAACAAAAGAAAAAACAGTAGAGAAAGAAAAACATGTCTCTAGACTTTCATGGTGGTGGATTGTGGTGATAATAGGATCTGTTCTGCTATATATAAGCAGAAAAAGGATCTATGCAATTTTTAAAGCATTTACTTTCTAATGATGGACTAGTCAGCAGCAAAAGGTTTGCTGGCATTGCTGCATTCATCAATGCGATCATACTGGGCTATCTGCCAAATTCAAAACAGTATGTGTTTGAGGCATTCCTGTGGTATTCAGCTGCAGTGTTTGGAGTGACAGCTATTGAAAAAATGAGAAACAATGAAAGATCAAAAGACACTAGAGAGGATTCAGCTACTGCATCCAAAACTGAGGGATGAGGCACTGGAGATGTATGATGATATTGTACAGGCATTGTCAGGATCAGCAGCATGCAGGTTTGCGTACACACTGAGGACATTTGCTGAACAAGATGCACTATTTGCCCAGGGCAGAACAAAGCCTGGTAAAATCGTCACAAATGCCAAAGGTGGGCAGTCCTATCACAACTATGGACTAGCCATTGACATCGTACTGTTGGCAGACAAAGATCACAATGGATCTTTTGAGAGTGCAGTGTGGGACACCAGGACAGATTTTGACGGTGATAAAAAAGCAGACTGGATGGAGGTGGTGCAGATCTTTAAGCGATACGGATGGGAAGCAGGCATAGATTGGAAATTTATAGATCCTCCTCATTTCCAAAAAACCTTTGGGTATTCAGTGAAGCAATTATCTGAATTATTCAAAGCAGGTAAGGTAGACAAAAACAACTATGTGCTTATATGACTAAATTCCTCCCCAATGCTATTTATGTGAAAATAGATTCACATGATAGTAATTTCAAAAGGGGCGGAAATAGTTTTAGATGATTCATTTGCTAAGACGATAGATGTATCCAAAATCAAGTATGATGCATCAAATGGATATGCTAGAATTGGCAAAAAGTATCTGCACAGGTTAGTGATCAGTGCGAGTGCTGGTGATATTGTAGATCACATTAATCAGAACAAACTAGACAATAGAAAAGAGAATCTGCGTATTGTCTCAAAGGCTTTAAACAACTACAACAAGCAAATAAATAACAAACTGGGTAGAGGGATCTATTTTGATAAATATGGAAAAAGATACAGGGCATGTATCAGCCATAACAATAAAACGGAGAAACTAGGCAGTTTTAAAAATATAGAAGATGCTAAGAAAAAATACAATGAAAGAGCATCAGAAATATATGGATCAAACGCAATTCTGCATTATTAGAAAAAAAGAGATTTTTCTCTATCTACTTGTAGTTGATCATTTAAAACCTATGAAAATTGAAAACCAACAGGCCTAGATTAAGTGAAACTGAATTTAATTGGTGGCAACTTAAAAAACTTACCGACAAAAAAATTTACTCTGTACTATTAAAGTCAGATGAGCATGGATGGCTTACTGACCAAACAGTGCAGAGATGTATCAACAGGGTACTACAGCACAATCACTTTGATGAGGTGGCCATGCTGGGTGATTTGATGGATCTGCCCTATGTTTCTAGGCATGAAAAGAAACTATTTGATGATGGCATCCTGGCTGGCTACAGTGAAGTCAAGGAGGTAGAATATACCAAAGAACAAATTTTAAAGCCACTGAGAGCATCCACTGATGCAAAGATCCGTTTTATTCCAGGCAATCATGATGAGAGAATCACAAAGCCACACATGAACAGCAAAGGCCAGCTGGCTAGATTGGCTGTCTTGTTCAAAGAGTATAAAAGCACAGAGTATCAAAAGATCCTATCCTTTGATGAATTCGGTATTGAATGGGATGGCAAAGATTATTTGAACTGGTTTGACATCTTTACTGGAGTGCATGGCTTATCACTGGCTAAGAATGCAGGTGAGAAAAACATCTATGAATACATGGGCAGTGGATCATCAGGTCACACCCACAGACTTAACTACAAACCGATCACAAACAGGCACAATCCCTATGTATGGCTAGAGGTAGGCTGTGGCAGGGTAAGGACGGAGGTGGAGTATTTTCCTACAGGAAAGATACCTGACTGGCAGCATGGATTTGCCACTGTGCATTTTTATAGAGAAAACAAAGACATCCTATTTTTTGCAGAGACACATCAGATCATTGATGGTATGTGCATGTACAATGGGGTAGTATATAACGGAAACCCAATACTATGACAAAAGCATCAGACATCCAGGTGGGAGGAGGACACTATGCAAAATTCAAGATCCAGCCCACTGAGTTCATCCATGCCAACAATGTCCCATTCATTGAGGGCAACATCATCAAGTATGTGATGAGGCACAGAGACAAAAATGGAATTGAAGATTTAAAAAAAGCGAGACACTATATTGATTTACTTATAGAGTTTGAATATGAAAATACCAAAAGGATTTAATAAAATGGCAGTAGCAGATCAGGAGACCTGGCTAGTGAAAAAGCTACAGGATCTTTATGTGGTAGAGAATCAGTTAAAAAAATTATTAGGGGCTGTCAGAGGTGGACAGAGAGTGACTATTCCTGAAATCGAAAGACCTGATGAGGCACTATTAAAAGAGGACTAATGAAAGAGCCACTGATCATCTTGCTGGTAATAGCAGCAATTTTTGGAATAAGTAAAAAAATAGATCAGCAGTTAGAGGTATTTACGATTCCAGGAAAAACATTTGACCTGGATGTAGTGGTGGTGATTGAAAAGGATGTGAACAAAGCGTACAAGATCATCAAGGGAATAGACAGCACAGCTGCACTGGATGACTTTGAGGCTAGAGGGGTGACATTCACCAATGGCAGCAGCATTGTGGTGTGGATGCCTGAGGTACAAAAAGAGATCGTAGCACACGAACTATTGCATGCCACTGTGGCCATCATGAATTGGGCATCAGTGCCACTGACAGATGATACAGAGGAGGTGTATGCCTACCAGCTGCAATACTTGACAAACGAATTTTATAAAATAAAAAAATAGGCCATGCTAGACGGATTGATACGAATATTTGAATGGCTGATTGATCAGTTCAGAGAGAATATATCACCAGTAGTCATCCTGAGATCTTATGAGGCAGGGGTGCTGATGAGGCTAGGCAAATACAAAAAAGATTTACAGGTAGGAATGAACTGGAAAATACCATTGATTGACGAGATCTACACCGTCATCTCTACTGTAGACACCTATCATGTCAGCCCTGTGGACATCACCACTATTGACAATAAACAGGTGAGTGTAGAGCCTATTATCAAGTTTGAGATAGTGGATGCAAAAAAATATTTGATTGACACCAATGAGGCAGCAGGCAACATTCACGACATCTCCAGGGGCATCATTGCAGACTACCTGACAGACTGTGAGTGGGACGAGATCAAAAAGAAAAGCACATTGACTGCCATAAAAAATGCACTGAAAAAAGAATGTGAGGACATGGGTATCAATATAGCGAAAGTCTATTTTGGCAGGATCGTAACAACAAAAATGTACACGGTATTTAAGGAATAAAGAGGTTTTTTCATAGTGTGGTTAAGGCCTGCTGTTTCTACAGTGGGCTATTTTTTTAAAAAAAGTTTTGGTTAGTAAAAGATATTGTACTAGTTTTGAGTTCATTAAACCAATAAACTATGAAAAAAGAAACCAACTACGGCATTCAAGCCATCATCATCCTGATCACTGCTTTCATCTTAGTAGGCATCCTGCAAGATCCCATCTGTAAATAATCAAACACTACTACCTATGAAACTAAAAGTCACACTAGAGTTTGAAACAGAAACACAGAATGGAGACATTGAGAAATCATGGTATGTAGAAAACTGCCATGATGTAGAGCAGGCAATCATCTTGCAAATGATGCATGGCACACCATACATTTTTAACTGGGATGCAATAGTGAAAAGAAAGTATGATGAATTTAATAACCGATTAAAAGACTATGAAATCTATTAACCTATGGCAGAGTTTATCAGACTGGCAGAGATGCCAAAAGGAAAGGCATTTAAGACCTTATCCAAAACAGAAAGGATTTATATTGACGACAATTATCACTATGAAAACATTGAGAGGATGGCCAGTGTATTGAGTATTGCATACATGGATGTAGATGTGTACTGCAGAAAGATGGGCTACCAGCCACCAAAGCAAGTAAAGGCAAAGCCTAAACAAATGGCTAAAAGTGATATTTTTGATGTAGACACCTACAACCCATTTAGTATATGACAAAAGAGGAATTTTTTAAGATCGTACCTGCAAAACAATTTTTCACCAGGTACTGTCACGGCATTACCAACTACTACCATAAGATGAGAGGATTTGATGGTAATAAAAGACCGATTGATTTTACAGAGGAGGAGAAAAAACAGATGCAGAAGTGTGCATCAAAGCTGGGCAAAGATTTGGCAAATGTTAAATTTTAGGACTTGACAGGCATGCTGTTTGTCAAAGTGTTTTACCCATTGGTCTATTAAGCACAGAATCAAGGTATTAACAAGTCCCAGCGGGATCACAGTTCAAATTCTATTAGCCCCAATAAAATGGGGCTTTTTCTTTGTCCAGCCTGCATTTCAGCCTATCTTGTGGGTAAAACAAAATGCCCAGTTTTGACCTTTTTTGGGCTATTTTAAGCGAAAATGTTTGTCCGTTTGTTTTACCCCCTGTTTTACCCATATGCAAAAATTCACCATTCGGCCTGTTATTTTAAAACACAAAGCCAACAGCAAAGGATTTGCAACAGTAAAAATTGCAGTGACTGTAGATAGACAAGTCACCTACATGAGTACTAAGCATGCAGTGCATGTAGATGATCAGTGGGATGAGAAAGAAAGAGAGGTGATCAATCATCCCAATGCAAAACTGATCAACATATCCATCAAACGAGATCTGAGTGACATTGAAAAAAGACTGCTGAACAATTCCCTGCAGGAAATCCAGCTGTCAAAAAAAGTGATCAGAGGAGATGTGATGGTCTCTAAAAAAATGCGAGACTATGCCAGGGAGGTCAGGCATGATGCAGTTCGACTAAAAAGAATCCTGGATTTTGGTGGCCAGCAAATGATGATCAGTGAGGTCAGTGTGGAGTGGCTGAGAAAGTTTGAGACCTGGTGCAGAAAAAAACCACTGGCACAAAACACGATCAATTCTACATTTAAATATTTGCAGCAGATCATCACCCAGGCAAAGAAAGAAAAGTACCTGATTGAAAATCCTTTTGAGCAGTATCATAAACCCAGGTATGTGCAAAGCGAAAGGATCTATCTAGTGCAGGACGAACTGCAAAGGATGGTGGATCTACTGAACACACCCATGAATCAATCGCTGTACAATACCCTATGCTATTTTCTTTTGGGATGCCTGACTGGACTGAGGCATTCAGACTGGGGCAGATACAAACACATGGGAGTGACAGAGGATGGCCTGATCAAACAAACAGCAAAGAAAAATAAAAAGCATGTAGTGATCCCAGTGGGCAAGACTTTGAAAAGAGTGTTGAAATTAATCGAGGATCAACCTTTGCCATTTACCAATCAAAAATGTAATGTCTTTTTAAAGAGCCTGGCATCTATGGCCAGCATTGATAAAGACATCACCACACACAGTGCCAGGCATACCTTTGGATGTTTGTGTGCATCACTAGGCCTACCTGAAAGCACGACAGCAAAACTGATGGGGATCAACGGACAGACCGTAAAAGTGTATTATCATTTGACAGGTGAAGATCTAATACATCAAACAAAAGCACTCATGCACATTTGATTGATAATTATCAAGTAATAAAACTTCCAAAAAAAAGTTATTAAGTTTGACTGAATGTTCAAACAATGAAGATCCAAAAGGCTAGGCCTATCCCTGTTTCAATTCGTTTACGATCTTTGCTAGATTATGCTGCAAAAGTTTTTCAGCCATCAGCTGAACATCCGACACTGGACGATCCGAAACAGCAGCCAGTGTCTCAATCACCAACTGACGACAAGCCTGGATCTCAGCTTTCATCTGTAGTATATTCTCTGAAAGCAGCTGTAGTGCATCAGGCTGCTCTATGGTTTCCTCTTTACCACCAGCTGCAAAGTCTAGTAGTTTCAGATTAAAAGTCTTTTCAAAATTGCGTTCAAATTCTGCAGAGGCTTTGGACTTACCATTGATGTAACTAGACACAGTGGCCTTGTTGTATTTCATCTTGTCGGCAATGTCCTTGTCCTTGTTGATTATTCCCTTTCCGTATAAATGCTGAACAGCTTTAATCAGTAACACATTATGCGGCATACAAATTAATTTTGCAAACTTTGTTTGGAAATCTCAAAACAATGTCTAGTTTTGGCCTGCTAGTAAATACAATTATACTAACAATATTCAACACTTCTTAGTTTTTTCAAACTTTTTTTATCATGACTGCTGAACAGTTAAGGGAATTAAAGAGACTAAACGACAACATCGAATGGCTTAAAACTGCAAATGCCATACCAGCCCCCAGCGAAATGCTATCCATGAAAGAGGCCATGCAACTGATCAACCGACAACGCACCTGGATTCAAACCAGGATGGTCAAGGATCTACAAAAAGGACAAGATGCCAACACCTGCCTGGTCAGAGATGTAGACTGGACAAGGGAGGGCAACAGGGTGATGTTTAAAAGAGATTCCCTGCTCAGGTTAAAATCTACTGTCCTGACAGCTATAGGCAACAAATACGACAATATATGATGGCGTTCATTTTTATAGGTGGTGTAATCTCAGGCATGTTTGTGACTGCTCTACTTTCCGCTGCAAAAGATGATTGAGAAACCTGTGGGGTGGCCTGAGGGCTGCCCTACTTTCTTTTGAAACTTTCTGAAAAAAGTTTGCAAATTTGTTTGGTAGTATAAAATGTTTTACTATCTTAGCGGTATTAAAACACACACCACTATGAAAACACTTTTTCAAATCGTTGATTTTGCTGTAGAGCATGATGACAATGAAATCGTTGCCCAGCTTGACACAGAGCATGTTTGCCACATTCCACTAGACAAGTATGAAGCCTGGCTAAAACGCACCGACAGACTATGCTGGGTGCATGACTATTCTGATCACACTGGCGAGCATTGCCAGGAGACAGGAGAGTACAGCCTGGATCAATACTGGGAAATGGCAGATGCGTACATCAAGCATGACATCTATGAATTTATCCTGATTCACTTCATAGATCCTTTCACTGGCATCAAAGAATCTATCATCAAAATCACTAGAGAATATGCAGGACAATAAACTACCTACCTGGTGCGAACTAGTACCACACGAAAGACATCAACTACTGGGCGAATTAGTAGATGCGATGATCTACAGCCCCATTGCAGTGATGAATGTACAGGCCATGCTCAAAGGCTTTAAGAAAGCAGGCTATGTCAAGTCAACCATTTTACCACACTTAAATACACAAACAGATGGCAACGATTTATCAAGCTATTAGCGACATCATGCAAGATGTAGAGGCTATAGGCAAAAACAAAAAGAATCCACAGCAGGGCTACAATTTCAGAGGCATTGACGACATGTACAATGCACTGCAGCCACTATTTAAAAAACATCATGTCTTTGTCACTAGCAATGTGCTAGAATCTAAAAGAGAGGAAAGGCAAACCATGAAAGGTGGCACACTGATCTACACGATCGCAAAATGTCAATTCAAGTTTTTTACTACAGACGGATCATTCATTGAATCAGTACTGGAGGGAGAGGCTATGGACAGCGGTGACAAGTCTACCAACAAGGCTATGTCTACAGCTTTAAAGTATGCCCTGATGCAGATGTTTCTGATCCCTACAGAGGAAAAGCTGGACACCGAATATGACACCCATGAGGTGATCGCTAAAAAAGCACCAGCACCCAAACCAGCACCTGAGCCAGTGCCTACAGAGATTGACCTGATGGCTAGGAAAGCCTACACCACTGTGGAGGATGTGCTGATGGTACTAGACAGCTGCGAAACGATTGGACAGCTGAACACCTTGTACCACATGAACAGCAAACTGGTAGAGGACAACAATATCAAATCAAACTTTACAACTAGAAAAGATGCAATCAGAAAAGCTAGCTAAACTGGACGAAATAAAAGTAGGGGAAATTGCCCCTACTAAGTTTGGCCTGGATCTTATGGCTGAGGCTGTAGCAGAGCAGGTCAGAGAGGGCAACATCAATGCCCTGGACACAGTGATCCGACTGAACGCAATGGAGACACTTTCTAAGATGATCAAAGAAAAGATCTCCAGTGATGTCCTGGATGAACTGTACAAACACCCTAAACAAAAGGCAGAGATCAATGGGGTGCAGGTATCAGAGATGACCAGCATCAAATACGACTACAGCCACCTGCCAGGGTGGGCTGAACTGGATCAGCAGATTGCTGCACTCAAAGAGAAACAAAAGGCAATAGAGGATCATGAGAAAGAGTATCACAAAGGTGATCTACCTATCAAGACATCCACTACTACATTCAAAATTCAAATCCCAAAATAACATGGCAAATCAAGAAAGAATCCGTTTAGGAAACGGCAAAAAGAAAAACGAAAAATGGTTAAAAGCAGCCATCTGTATCAGTGATGCAGTGCATCATGCATTTGAGTATGAGGGCAAAAAGTATGTAAGAGTAGACATCAATGTCTATGATGAGCCAAACAAGTATGGCAAAGATGTGGCGATCACTCTAGACACCTACAAGCCTGACCAAAACAATGCAGCGAATGTGCCAGCACCAAAGGCAGCACCTCAGGCAATAGTAGAGGCAGAGGTGATTGATGAAGATCTACCATTCTAAAACAAAATAGCCCAGTCCCCCAGCTGGGCTTTCCTATTTTACCCATGAAAAAGAGAGCCACAATACCTGAGGCAGAAATCAAAGGCAGAATATATCTGTATAAAAATGATAAGCTGATCAGAGAGAATCTATTTAGGACTAGATACTACAGGAGAAAGTTCATGTTAGAATTTTTAGAGGTATGTAAAATAGGCACTGATGACAGCTATTATATAACCATCAAACTAGACATCTAAAATGTATGACTTTTCAACCAGCCTACCTGCTTACCAGGAGGCACAGATTAACATCAATAAGAAACAACAGGCTGTCCTGGATGCGATCCACGCACTAGGTGTCTGCTGTGATCATCAGATTGCTGAATACCTGGGCTGGCCTATCAACAGGGTGACACCCAGGAGAGGGGAACTGATTGATGCAGGCCTGATTGAAATGTCATTCAGGGGAAAAGATTTTGAGACAAACAGGACGGTGAATTTTTGGAAACCTATTTTTTTGTCCTGACATCAAAACTTTGTTTGGAAGTTTCAAAACAATGAAACATATTTGAAAAACAATTCATACCGTATTGGTACTACTGTATGAGTTTATTGGTTAGTTATTAACCTGCCCTTTGTAAGTACCATGCAAGGGGCATTTTTTTTAAAACCCACTATGGAAAAGGAAACACGAAATGGCTAAAAGATTTACCGATACGGAAAAATGGAAAAAACCATTTATAAGGGGCTTACAAGCCCCATACAAGCTGCTTTGGCTGTACATCTGTGACGACTGTGATCATGCAGGAATTTGGCAGGTAGACATAGAAGTGGCAGAGATCAGAGTAGGCGAAAAATTAAACGAAAAAAAAGCACTGGAATTTTTTGGTGATAAGGTGATCCCCATTGACGGTGGATCAAAATGGTTTATTCCATCTTTTGTAGAGTTTCAATACCCATCAGGGCTGAGTGCAAATAACAAAGCACATGTAGGAATCATAAAAATTTTAGAAAAATATCAAAATGAAATTGACAACTGCAAGCCCCTTGCAAGCCCCTTGAATGGGGCTAAGGATATGGATATGGATAAGGAAATGGAAATGGATATGGAAATGGATAAGGATAAGGTAAAAACGCAAAAACCAAAAATTGAAATAGTCTATCCTTTTGATTCGGAAAAATTCATGCAGTACTGGGAAATATGGAAAGACTACAAAGCCAAAGACCACAAATTTAAATTCAAGTCTGCAGGATCTGAGCAGGCCAGCCTAAACGAACTGGTCAAGCTATCAGCAGGAAACGAACACACGGCCATCATGATCATTCAGCAATCAATGGCAAAAGGATGGAAAGGATTTTTTGAACTAAAAACCGACAACAATGGAAATACAAAAACACAACAAGCAAGAGTTAGCCATATCACAGGTGAACAACTATACGAGAGCCATGCTAAATTCTTTGGCGGTAGGTAGTAGTGGTCAAATATTCAATGAACTATGTAGATACAAAGAGAAAGGCAATGCAATGCCTATGAAAGTGATGGAAACTGTACCAGTACAGGATAGGCTGCCAGGTCTAGTACAAACCTATGGACTGGAGAAAATCACAGCTGTACTTGCAAAAACCATCACCAAAGCACTTTCAAATTTCAACCTGAGAGTAGGGATGAACAGTGACCAGGTGTATGAACTGGCACTACAGGTTATAGATGCAGCAAACGAGGATCAGCTGGCTATTGAGGACATCATGCTGTTTCTAGATGGAATGTCAAAAGCTAAATACGGCAAAGTGTATGATCGAATGGACATGCCTACATTCTTTGAAATGCTAGAGGTCTACAGAGAGCAAAGACACCAGGAGTACATGAGATTTAAAGAGGAGCAAGATGCACAGTTCAAATCTTATGGTGACACTGCTAGGTTAAGTACAGAGGTAGACAAGGATCAGATGAGAGAGGCAATGAAATCATACATGCAAAACTCTGTGGAAAAAAAGTAGTAAAATATTTTGTACTATCAAAAAGAGGAAACATATTAGCCCCATCCTATGAGAGAATTAACTGCATCACAAATCACTACAGCTGCTATCAAGATCTTAGAATCTAGATACTGTTTTGTTTGGAGACAAAACAATCTAGCGGTGAGAGGCAGGACATTCAACGGTTTGAGAGGAGTGCCTGATATTTTAGGTTTTCAAAAATTCACAGGTGTATCTGTATTCTGCGAGGTAAAAACAAAGACAGACAAAGTAAGTCAGCATCAAATAGATTTTATGAACAGGGCGAAAACATCAGGATGCATTTGCCTGATTGCCACAGATGTGAATGGAGAGGTAACACTAAAAGAATGGCTAACCGACTAACCTATGAATAAAGAAACCATCATCACCCAAATGTACCTGGACAAAGACATCAACCAGGCCATCTCCAAAATGCAACCTGTAGAACTACAGGACGACTTAAAACAGGAAATATTCCTAGTACTGTGCGAAATGAATGACGAAAGACTTTGCGGCATGTGGACTAGTGGATACCTGAAATATTTTATTGTTAGGACAATGCTGAACATGGCAAAGAGTGACCGTTCAACTTTTTTCAATCAGTTCAGAAAATCCTTTACGGAATATGTAGACAACTATGAAAGAGCAGATGAGGGATCAGAGATCCATGAGGAGACAGACAGCAAGCTGAAACAATCAATGGGAGAGCTGCACTGGTACGAAAAAAATGTATTTGAACTGTATGCAGACAATGGCAGAAACATTTTAAAACTAAGCAGAGACACGAAAATTCCCTACAGATCCCTATTTAAAACTGTAACAAAGGTTAAAAAGAAACTTTCAAAAGCAGTGAGAAAAGAGGAGACACAAAAAAAGCTGATCGGAAACTATGTGCATGCAGGCCTGGATGTGGTCATTGACATCAACAAAGACACAGACATGGACAGCCTGGTGGACATCATTGATGAGGTAAACCAATTCATCAGGGAAAGAGTGGAGGGTAGAGCAAAGGATGATGTCTGCATAAAACAAATTGGAGGACTAAAAATAAAATCTGTTATATGATCAACCTACTACTAAACATCATTGCAGCGGCCTTATTCAGTTTCTATTTTATAGAGATGGGCAGGTTTCATAAAAAATGGAATCTAGATTTTAAACCTTTCAACTGCCTGGTATGTATGCCAGCCTGGATAGGCCTAGCACTTTACTTGCTGCCTGTTGTCATCACACATGCCATCATTGTGATGTTTGGTGCAGCGATCCTGGCAGTATTGATAAATACCTTAATGAAAAAAAGTATATGAAACAAGAACACATTGACTTTCTAGAAAAGAACAAAATAAACTTTGACACGGTAAAACTAGGATTTACCAAAAACATCCCCATCGAGACACTACAGATGTATGAACACATTTACCATCAATACATCAACCCAAACTATGTATTGACCTACTGGTGTGGTGACTGTGTATTTGACATGCTCAAAAGATTGATGAACTACTATGAGAGTAATGTAGCCACAGCAGCTGACATCCAGGACATTCAAGATGTAGAGGAAACTGTAGTACAACAACCGAAAGCAAAACGAACAAGAAAAAAATAAACCTCATTGCCCTGGCATTCCTAATCATTTAAATATTTAAAAAACAGGGGTGTTTGTTATGTATTCCCAGTGATGGGTGCTGGGGCATTAAACCTACTACTATGAAAGCACTACAACTACTACACTTTGTATTCATCTGTGTACCACTGGCATGCATGATCTATGTGACTGCCATCAGTTTGCAAAAAATATTCAGCCTAATCAAAAAATGAGAATACTAGTACTAACCCAACAGACCAGCGGTGTGGGCTATCACAGATTGATGCTGCCCATCTACTACATGAAAAAGGAATTTGCATTCTTTACTGATACCATCAATGATGAGATCTTAAAGGAAAACTATGACCTGGTAGTAGTCAACCGTTTTATTCCTACCTGTCACATCACTGACCTAATAGCCTACAAAGAAAAGTATGGTTTCAAATTGATCATTGACATTGACGACTACTGGCATTTAGATCCCTGGCACATCCTATACAACCAGTACGATCCACAGCCTATCATTGATCACATCAAGGCAGCTGACCTGGTGACCTGTACCAACATGTCACTGAGATCTCATATCAGCCAGCTAAATGAGAATGTATATGTAGTGCCTAACGCATTGCCATACGGCAAAGATCAGTTCACGTATGTGCATACACCAGGAGAAAAGATCAGGGTAGTGTACACAGGATCTATCACTCATGACAGGGATGTGGCACTACTAAGGAATCCATTTAAGAAAATCCTGGCAGACAAACTACTGATCAGTCAGCTAGACTTTACACTGTGCGGATACGATCCAGCAAACAAATTCAGCGAGATCATTTGGGCTAGAATGATCAATGATTTTACTGTGGCTATGAAGATGCCAGGTGGAATCAAAAAGGCATTGCCCATCATGGAGTACATGAACTTTTACAATGAGGCAGACATCTCTGTAGTGCCACTGGTAGAAAGCAAGTTCAATGGCATGAAATCAAACCTGAAAGTACTGGAGGCGGCAACCAAAAAGATCCCAGTGATCGTGAGCAATGTAGATCCATACAAAGGATGTCCCTATGCTATCAAGGTGAGCAATCAAACCGACTGGTACAAGTCCATCAAAAAAGTGACTACAGATGCTATTTATAGGAAAGAAATGGGAGAGGCCAATCATCAGTGGTGCAGTGAGAATTTCCACCTGGACAAGATCAATGCACTAAGAGAGCAGCTGTACCGATCGCTGAAATGAAAAGACATGTAAAGATCTATATGGATCACTTTGGATATGGGATAGATGATTTTATCCCATGTGAGGTGTGCGGAGCAAAGGCGGTGGACATTCACCACATAGAGGCGAGAGGCATGGGAGGATCGGATCAGGCTGATCACATAGACAACCTGATGGCAGTGTGCAGAGGATGTCATGTGATGTTTGGAGATAAAAAACAAATGATGGCAGCATGTAAAGAACTACATAAAAGAAAAATGAATGGCAAAAAGTAACAGCAACGGAACAAAAGTAAAGTTTGGCAAACGCAAGATGGGCAGTGCTAAAAAGAGTTATAACAAACATTCACCCAGGCCAAAAGCCTATAGAGGACAGGGCAGATGAGGGTAAAGATCAAAGCTATATGGGCAATCTTGACCAGCAAGTGTTGGTTTGTCGGAACTAGTAAGAATGGAGTGGTAGGAGAGACTGTCAACTGTTATGGACAATACACCCTGCAAATGGCTGAGACTTTGATCAATAAACACATCAGTGATGTCAACACACATCTGCAGCAGGAATCTGCACTGAATGAGTTTAAGAACATACTAAACAATGTAAACTAACCTATGACACCGAAAGAGAAAGCAAAACGAATAGTAGAGGGGTTTTACCCTTATGTAAGGTTAGCAATGGGGCAGGAAGATTATAAGGAAAGGGCAAAGCAATGTGCATTGATAGCAATTGATTTACTAATTAAAGCTAATCCAATTGCATTTGATGAAGATGATAACTGCATTGCATCAAATTGGTGGGAACAAGTTAAAAAAGAAATAGAGGCACTATGATACTACTACCAGCACAGATTGAGGGCATAGCATCACGAAAGGATAAGACTGTAAGGATCACACTAGGTACACAGGAACTGACACCTATGGAGGCTGCACAGTTATTCCAGCTTAACCAAAAGTTTTGCTACACAGCCATCAAAGAGGAATCATTCCAGGCTGATGAGGTGGATGCCATTGAAAGCCTAAAGACTGACCTGGAATCTGAAAAAACACCTAGTCAGAGACTGAGAGCCATCCTGTATGTAAACTACCAGCAAAAGGCAGAGGGCTACAAAGACTTTGCTACTTACTACCAGGCGAAGATGGAAAAGATCTGTGAACACTTTAAAAGCAAACTAGACTAGATGATACCTATCACAATACCTATCCTATGTCATAATGAGGAAACCATAGTACTGGCTGACCTAGACCTGGACTGTGACTACAGGCAGCTGACTGAGGTAGAATTCATGTTTTTTACTATAGACTTTGCATGCAGATATGAGAAAGCAGGCAGGGAATATACAGAGATCGTATCAGGTGAGGATTCATTTGTGAGCAGTCTATCATTTAAACAATTTCAAGACATAGTATATAAAACGCAAGTATATGGCAAAGGCAGTCAAAACTAAAAAGGCTGCACCTAAAAAGGCAGCAGAGAAAAAACCAGTAGGCAGACCAAAGGCAATAGCATGCCCTGATACTATGTGGAAACTATTTATTGACTATGACCAATGGGTGAGAATGAATCCGATCCAGGTGCAGGACTTTGTAGGAAAGGATGGAGAGGAGGTGTACAGGAAAAAAAACAGGCCTTTGACATTGGAGGGCTTTGAGATGTATGTGTTCAATGAGTATGGGCTTGCAACAGATTTGGATCAGTATTTCGCCAATAGAGAGGGCAGGTACACAGATTTTGTGTCTGTCTGTTCGCGTATTAGGAAATGCATCAGGCAGGATCAGATTGAGGGAGGCATGGCTGGCATATACAATCCATCCATCACACAGAGGCTGAATGGCCTGGTAGAGAAGATCCAGGAGGATGGCAACAAAGAGGTGACCATCAAAGTGAAGTACGAAAAGAAAGAAACACCAAAAGACTAGTGGAAAAGACAGTACATCTTAATGAACTGCATGTCAACCAGCAGAAAGTAGTGGATGGCCATAAAAGGTTTTCTGTGCTGTCCTGTGGTAGAAGATGGGGCAAGTCTGCCCTAGCTATCAACCTGCTGTCTGAGATTGCAATAGATGGCAAACTGGCTGGCTATTTCACACCTACCTACAAACTATTGGATGGAACATTCAATGAGTGTCTGCATGCCCTAGAGCCTATCATAGCTAGAAAGAATGATCACCAATTCATTGAACTGATCACTGGAGGCAAGATTGAGTTTTGGAGTTTAGAGAATGAACTGGCAGGTAGATCTAGAAAGTATCACCGTAATATCATAGATGAGGCTGCATTCGTCAAAAACCTGTGGCATAGATGGACTGAATCTATCAGACCTACACTAACAGACTTTAAAGGGGATGCATTCTTTTTGAGTACACCAAAAGGCAAAAACGATTTTCATAAGATATGGCAAAGGGGAAAGTCAGGAGATACAGGATGGGTAAGCTGGCAGATGTCAACCTACGACAATCCCTACATAGATCCATCAGAGATTGATGAGGCGAGATCCGATCTGCCTGAGTTAGCATTCAGCCAGGAATACATGGCAGAGTTCAATGAGAATGTGGCCAATCCATTTGGTGCTATGTTTATTCAGCAGTGTACCTACCCAATGAGTACAGAGCCAGCTGTGTGCTATGGCATTGACCTTGCAAAGTCTTATGACTACACCGTGATTATAGGTCTAGACAACAATGGCACAGTATGTCACTTTGATCGTTTTCAAGAGGACTGGAGATCCACTAAGCAAAGAATCATGAATCTGCCTAGGTCACCGATCCTGATGGATAGCACAGGGGTAGGAGATCCCATCTTTGAAGATTTGCAGAATGCTGGACTAGATGTCACTGGTTTTAGATTTAGCCAAACATCAAAGCAACAACTGATGACTGGCCTACAAGCTGCCATCCAGCAAAGAAAGATTGCATTTCCTGAGGGTGCGATCACAGCTGAACTTAACATCTTTGAATATGAGTTCACCAGCATGGGTGTGAAATACTCAGCACCTAGTGGCTTTCATGATGACTGTGTGATGGCACTGGCACTGGCATGGAATAACCATAATCAAAGGAGGGGCAGTGGTAGATACAGCTTTGCGTAAAGCTATAGCATTACTTGCCTAAACAAAAAGTCAATTTATTACTTTACTAAATAAGAAATATATTTCCAAAATCATGAAATACTGCATACAAAATCACTACAATCCAATCAAATTAGAAACATATTTCCAATTTTAAAATTCAGTATAAATACTGATAAATAGTAAAAGATATTGTACTATATTTGTGTTTCAACAAAACCAATAAACTGTGATTACACCAAATGAAAAAGCAAAAGAGTTATTATGGAAATATCTTCCAATAACTGAATCATGGAAATATGAAAATAGTAACATGGCTAAAAAATGTGCATTAATAGCAGTTGATGAAATATTAATTTATTGTAGTGATATATACGATAGAGAATTTATGGAAAAAGTTAAACAAGAAATAGAAATCCTATAAATAGAAGAAATAATATATGAAAAAAAGAATTTCACAATGGTATAACGATAGAGACAAGTCTATTTTATATGGTATAGAAGTATATCATAATGGCGAGTGGGTTAATGTTATGGAAGGAGGGAAACCTCTATTATTTGGTTCTAAAGAATCAGCAAAAGAAAAGTTAAAAACAATATAACCTATGGGAAGTCAATCACAATACAAGATACAATGTCTTAAACAAAATTTAATTAGTGGTACATATCAAAGAGGTAAGAATAATAGATGGTATAGACAATATTGCAGAAACTATGCTAATGGATTTATATCTGAATCAGATAAACAATTTATAGAAAACCTATAACCAAAACAAATAACCTATGAAAACAGCAATGCAAGATTTAATTGAAAAAGTAGAACACGCTATATCATATAATGTAGAAGGTGGCTTAGTAGAAAAATATACTTGGACGGAACTTTTTAATGATATGGAAAAAGCACTTGAAAAAGAAAAAGAGCAGATAATAGAATTTGGGTATAAATGTAGAAATAAATGTAAAAAAGAATCAACCTTATTGCCACAAGACATATTTAACCAAACTTATAACCAAAACAAATATTAGCAGCCCCCCAGTTTAATAAGCAATGAAAGCCCAGCCCAAAAAGCTGGCTTTTTCTATTTATAGTCATGACATGGAAAGACATAAATGTATTTCAGTGGCAGCAACTAGCTGAACTGCAAGCAAGCAAAGATGAACTGACAGCTGATGAGTTATCTATCAAGACGGTGGCTATCATCACAAACATGACTGAGCAGCAGATCCAGGCAATGAGTGAGAGAAAGCTGTTTAAGATGGCCAGCAAACTGAAATTCCTGCAAAACAAGTTTGATGTCAAACATGTAGACTACATCCACACAAAGACTAGGAGATACAGATGTGTCTATGACATTAAGGGAATGCCTACAGCCAGGTACATAGAATCAAAACACTTTGCAGCAAAGTTTGATGAGAACATCCACAGGATTGCAGCAAGTATGGTGATCCCACAAAAACGCACCTGGTGGGGCAAATGGGTAGACGATCAATACCAGGCAGAAAAGCATGAGCAGTATGCGGATGATCTATTGACTGCACCCATCACGGAGGTCTTAGGATCAACGGTTTTTTTTTGTCATGCATACAGGAACTGGATAAAAGTTTCAAAGGGCTATTTGATTTGGCAGATGATGATGACAGCGAAGATGAGCAGACTGCAAGCAGAGATAGTCTATCAGGGTTTATGCAGCGTTTTGGATGGATATATCAAGCCACTATTGTCGCAGAACATGAAAAAATAAGACTAGAGGAGGTGTACGATATGATGACAATACAATTCCTCAATGACCTATCCTACCTAAAAGCAAAAGCAGAACATGACAAAGATCAGATAAAAAAGACTTATGGCAAAAACACCTAGACAAATACAAGATGAGATTGTCAATGATGGATTCCTGGATGACCTGGGCAATGACAAAACAGACTACGCTGGTCTAGGTCAGTTTCCATCCCTGGAACAATTCATGATCAGATCTGCTGCTGCATTTGTGGTAAGCATCAAAGAGGAACTAAACAGACAGGGCAAAGTATCTAGTGGTGGCCTGGAGGATGGCATATCTAGCGGTGGGCTGAATAAGACAGCCAGTGGCTATGAGATCAGTGTAGGATGGGACAAATCAGATCCTGCATCCATTTACTATGATTTTGTCAATAAAGGGGTGAGTGGATATGAGAACACCAGGTCAGGTACACCTTACAAATTCCAAAAGAAACTAAACAAAAAGGGTGGCATCTTGATCGGATCTAAGATGCAAAAGAGTTTGCTGATGTGGTATAAGCAGAGGGGATCAATAGGCAGCAGAGAGGATCAGACCAGGGATCTGACTGCAAACCAAAGAAAAGACAAAAGCCTGGCCAGGGTAAAATCACAGGATGAAAAGCTGAAATCTATTGCCTATGCTACAGCTGTAAACATCAAAAGAAAAGGTTTGAAACGATCAGGATTCTTTGATGAGACCGTCAACAGTGTGCTAGGGCAAAGTTTCATTGATGCACTATCTAAGGTGGTAGGGCAGGATGTGAGAGTGGCGATTAGACAAGCAAATAATAGTATAAACGATAATAAGTAAAAAATGGCAATTACAATAAACAGTACACCTGAGGCATACCCATCAGCACATGATGACCTCTACTTTGTGGCCACATCGGACAATGTAGCACAGGCAGGGTTTAAATATGTATTTGATGTAGTGATCAACAGCACGATAGTAGCTAGGATCAAACTCTTTCCTGATCCACTAACTGCAAAAGGGATATTCAATGCAGGTGGGGTGGTAAGAGACTACCTGGCTGGATACTTTAAACCAAACACGACACAAACTGCATTTGCCTACACTGGCAATGACCTATATGTAAACTATGACATCCGATTCGGTGAGGACTATGGTGGTACAACCTACACCAACCTGGCGAGTGGATCATACAGAGCATTCAACTTTGTCAATCCGATATTTAGAGATTTTAGCACCTCATACTACCAGCCAAAGATCTCTAGCTGGCTAACCAGTAGAGACATCACAGCAGCAGAGGTACAGACTGGAGAGAAACTGTACACAGGCTGGATGAATACTGCAGGCACTACTACCAATTTAACATTGACAGTGCAAAAGTATCTCAACGGTGGATCTGCAGACGGATCACCTAGCACTGGAGGATCAGTGACCTGTAGTGCATTTGTTTTGTTTGATTTGTCACCTGCAGCGATCAATGCCTACCTGGGCAGTTCATTCATAACTGGATCAACCTATCAGTACGGTGTGAAAGTAAACTATGGCGGCAATCAATCCCCTGAGTTTAAAATCAAGCTGGCATGCAATCCTAGATGGACACCTGTGTCACTGCATTTTTTAAATAGACTGGGAGGATACGACACATTCACATTTAGGCTAGTGAACAGGAGATCTGCACAGGTAGAACGCAAAAGCTATGCACAGATTGACTGGCAGTATAACAATGGCAGCATGAGCAGGTATGACAGCTACAAAAGAATCAATCCAGGCAACAACACTTTTGCAGTGAACGAGACTGTAAGTTTCAAGCTGACAAGTGACTATATAAACCAAACTGACTATTTATGGGCGAAGGATCTGATCACCAGTCCTGAGGTGTACTATGAGCAAGGTGGATACTACTACCCTGTGGCAATAGGAACAAACAACTGGGACGAAAAGATCAGAGCAGCAGACAAGATATTCAACTTTGATTTGAATGTACAGTTTGCCCAAAAAATAAACAGTCAGTACAGATGATAAGCACAGAGATATACATAGAGAATCAGCGGCTGGATCTTACAACGGATCTATCCGCTGAGTTCACATATAACATTGACGACATCAAGGACTTTGCATCCAGGAATACGAATTTTTCTAAAACCATCGTACTGCCAGGCAATGCTACCAATAACAAATTGTTTGGGCATGTCTTTGAGTTTGGATCGTCAAATTTTTACGACAGCACACAACGAAATGTGGGCTACAACTTTAATGCATCAAAGGCAGCCAGCTGCATGGTGTTTATTGACAAGGTGCAGATCTTCAAAGGGATTTTAAGACTGCTGGAGATCGTAATAGACAACGGCACGATTGAATACGAGTGTGCAGTGTTTGGGGAACTGGGTGGATTCATCAATGCCATCGGAAACAACAAGCTGGAGGATCTAGACTTTTCTGCATACGATCATGTGTGGAATATGACTAACATACAGAATTCCTGGGACAACATAAACGGCCAGGGATACTACTACCCACTCATTGACTATGGCTTAGTATCTACCAACAAACACGACTGGGATGTGAAAGCCTACAGACCTGCCCTGTATGTAAAAGAATACATGGACAAGATCATTGCTGCATCAGGTTACACCTACGATGCGGCATTTTTCAATAGTGCGGTGTTTCGCAGGCTGATCATACCTAACAACCAAAAAACTCTTTCAGGATATACTACAAACGGACTACAGGCATATCCAACAGGTAAGACCTACAGCATATCAGGAACGCAATTCCCAATGGAGTATGCAACGATCACTCAGCTGGGCAATTTCAGTGTGAATGCACAAAAAACTTTGTTCACCTATAATGGGGCAACAGCACTAAGCGGCACACTAAAATTCTACATGCAGGGATTGTGGCAGACACCATCAGAGGGCAAATTCTATCTGAGAAAAGGTGGAGTGACGATTTATGAAAAGTCTATAGGTACAGGGAACAGCTACAACTATTTTCAGTTTGGGACAGATCTAGAAAATATCACATTCAATAATGGAGACATCATTGAGGTGGTGTTCGCAGTGATCGGATATTTTACTGGCACAACTAATTTGACCATCCTGGGAGGTAGCCTGAGTGTGATCACCGATTCAAGCCAGCTAGTACCTATCAACTTTGGAGAGAGTGTGGCTATGAACAGCACCCTACCAAAAGGAATATTTCAAAAGGACTTTTTTGCATCTATTGTCAAGATGTTCAACCTGTATGTGGTAGAAGATCCAAACCAGGAAAAGCATTTGATCATAAAGCCATACATCGAATTCTATGACTTTGATGGACAGACACTATTGGCTATTGATGACTTTAATGACCTATTGAAAGTAGACAATCAGAATTTCCTACTACTTAGTGATGGCACGATTGAATACATAGACTGGTCAAGCAAGGTGGACAGATCAAAGCCTATCAGATTAAAACCTATGAGTGAACTGAATGGTAGATACTTTGAATTCAAGTATAAGAGTGACACCGACTACTACAACGATCAGTATCAGAAAAAGTATGCTCAAACATACGGCACTAGAATAGAGGACAGCGGTTTTGACTTTGCTAAGGACAAACAAACTGCAGAGGTAATATTCGCACCAACACCACTAGTGGGATACAATGGAGAGGACAAGCTATACAGCACCATCTTTAAACTGAATACGAATGTAGAGGACACCACAGAGCATGTGATCAGAATTCTGCAGGCTAAAAAAGTGACAGATGTGACATCTTATGCAGTTAAGAATGGCAGTACAACTGTGGCGACTTTGACTACTTATGGATATGCTGGACACCTGGATGATCCTGATGCACCAAACGCTGATTTAAATTTCAGCACACCTGAGGAACTGTATTTTGAACTGGCGACAGCTTACCCATCAGCAAACCTATTCAATGCATACTGGAGTGAATATGTAGCAGAGATCACAGACAAGGACAGCAAATTGTTGACTGCATATATCTACATAAAAGCAAAAGATATATTCAATCTAGACTTTTCAAGGCTGATCATGATTGATGGGGCTTTGTGGAGACTAAACAACATACAAGACTACAACCCTACTGACATTGGCATCACAAAAGCAGAATTTTTGAAAGTAATTGAAACAACATACGAATAATGGCAAAAGAGAAAGTAGGTGTAGACATTGAAGTCAATACTGGTGATTCGGAACAGAAACTGCAAGACACCAAAGGTCAGATTGATGGCTTAGGTGATAGTGCCAAAAAAGCTGAGAAAGATGCCAAAGGTGCAACAGGTGCATTTGGATCACTAGGCAATGCACTAAAGTCACTGGGGATCATTTCCATCATTGCTGGTGCATTCAACTTTTTCAAGGAAACACTTAGCAAAAACCAAAAGGTAGCAGACACTGTTGCGGCTGTATTCAATACCATCTCTACCATCATCAACAATTTGATTGACATCTTTATCAGTGTCACATCAGAGGTGGGCAAAAGCACAAACGGATTTGAGGCACTAGGTAAGGTGCTAGGTGGTATTCTTACCCTAGCCATCACCCCATTAAAACTGGCATTTGATGGCATCAAGTTAGTGATCAAAGAGGTGCAGCTGGCATGGGAAAAATCACCATTTGGAGACAAGGATCAAAAGACCATCAAGGAACTGACTGCAGACATCGAGGCTACACAACAAAGCCTGGCAAAGACAGGTAAAAACGCAGTACAGGCTGGAAAGGATATATACGAAAACTTTGGAGAGGCAGCATCATCTGTGGTGGATGTAGTGAGTGGTGTGGTAAACAAGGCCAGCAAGATGAATGTGGCTGCTATCTACGAACAATCAAAAGCAACGATTGCCCTACAAAATCAGGCAAAGATTGCAGCTGCACAGTTAGCAGGTTTGGTAGAAAAGTATGACAGACAAGCTGAACAGCTGAGACAGATCAGAGATGATGAGTTCAAAAGCATAGATGAGAGAATTGCAGCGAATGCAGCACTGGGCAAAGTATTAGATCAGCAGGAAAAGGCACAGAAAGCCCTGGCACAGCAAAAGGTGGCAGCTGCTGCAGCTGAACTGGCACAGAATAAACAATCAGTAGAACTGCAGGCTGCATTGATCGAGGCACAAAATGAGGTAGCAGCTGTAGAGGCACAGGTGGCTGGTTTAAGATCTGAGCAGTTAGTGAATGCCACTGCACTGGCAAAAGAAAAGCTGGCACTAGACCAGGCAATAGCAGCTAGTGAGAACAAATTGGCTATTGATCGTAAAAAGGCAAATGCTGAATTGATCAAAGATGAGATTGAAAAACTAGAGGAACAGAAACGCATTGCAAAAGAGGAATCAGATTTAGAACTAACTAGATTAAAACAAAACATAGACAATACTAAGGCAGGCACACAGGCTAGAGTAGATGCAGAGATTGCCTATGCGGAAAAGAAACAGGAGATTGATTTGTCTCTAGAGGCACTAGACAATCAGATCGCAGTAGCACAGTACACCAGGGAGATTGACTACCTAGACAGATTGCAGACAGCTAGAGGGGTGGAGTATGAGGATAGACTGGCAGCACTGGATGCAGAGCAGCTGGTGGTAGAGGAGGCATTTGCTAAAAAGCTGATCACTGAGAAAGAATACAACGACAAAGTAAAAGGATTGACTGATCAGCGAATAGCTTACCAGGATGCTGAATTACAGGCAAAGCTCCAGTTTGCAAACGCAATCGGTGGAGTGTTTGCAGGCTTGTCAGGTTTGTTTGAGCAAGGAACTGCAGCGGCTAAGATTGCAGGTCTTGCTGAGATCGCAATCGGTACTGGTGTAGGATACATTCAAGGTTTGGACATTGCACAAAAATCTGCTAAGGCAACAGGGCCAGCTGCAGCATTTGCATTCCCTATTTTCTATGCTACACAGATCGCTGCTGTATTAGGGGCAGCTGCAAAAGCAAAACAAATATTTTCAACGGTAAAAGGTGGAGGAGGCAGTGGATCTACACCATCTGCACCTAGCCTGGCAGCAGCACCTGTACTACCAGCATCACCTATTCAAAACACGGTGACACAGCTGGACAGCCAGTCTGTCAATCAGATCGGCAATGCCAACAACAGAGCCTATGTGATAGAATCGGATGTGACCAATAACCAGGAAAGAATCAAAAGAATTAACAGAGCAGCAAGACTGACATAAAACAAAGAGAACATGAGCAAACCAATTTTAAATGTAAATGCAGCAGGGGTACTACCTGTCTACAAATTAGAGATCAGCCCAAACATGGACAATGACATGGAGGTGGACTATGTGGCACTGGTAGACAAACCAGCCATTGAAAAGTCATTCCTGGCTTTTGCTGAGGACACCTGGAATGACTACCCTGATGCAGCAGTGAACAATGCAAAAAGAGCATTGAAGTGGGCAGAGGAGAATGGATGGGGACAGTGTGGAGAGCAGACAGGTAAGACTAGAGCAAACCAAATCGCTAACAGAGAGAAACTATCCAGGGACACCATTGCCAGGATCAGTGGATTTAAGAGACACCAACAACACAAAGATGTGCCATACTCAGAGGGATGTGGTGGATTGATGTGGGATGCATGGGGTGGTGATGCCATGATAGACTGGGCAGAAAGAAAACTAAGACAAATAGAACGAAATGCATTTGCCATCCAGGATGAGGAGGAGAGAATCATCACTGGGGCATTGATGCTGGCTGACACACCTATCTACAGAAACGATCAGAATGGAGAGTACTATGTAGTGTTCACAAAAGAAACCATAAAGCAAATTGCACAAAAATTCTTTGCCAAAGGCTACCAGTCAAACGTCAACTTGATGCATGACAGTGGCCAGCAAATGGAGGGCATCACCATGTTTGAATCCTGGATCACCGACAGCAAAAGAGGTGTGAAAGCAATGGCAGGATTTGAGGACGTACCTGAGGGATCATGGTTTGGATCTTTCAAAGTAAACAATGACCAGGTATGGCAGATGATCAAAGAGGGCAAGGTGAGAGGCTTTTCTGTAGAGGGCTTATTCCAATACAAGCCAACTGAAAGCAAGGATCTAGACACCATTGCCAATCAACTGTGGTCTCAGATCACCGACATCCTTAGTCAAATAGATTAAACTAGTAATAGTTCAAAAGAGTGCAGCAGGTGGCAGAAATGTCACCTGTTTTTGTTTCTATATGGTCACTATGTCATGAATAGGCTATTTAGGGCTAAAAGTATTTTATGACACCATTAGAGGCAATTATGAAAATGAAAGCTGCATTTGAGGCTGCTGGGTTGCAATTCGCACCTGAGCCTGTTGTAGCAGAGCCTGTAGTAGATCCAGCACCTGCTGTTGATCCTATTGAGGCTGCAAAAGAATATGACCTAAAAGCTGGTGGCAAAGTGATGATTGACAGTTTAGAGGTAGGTGGTAAAGTTACCATCAAAGACGAAACTGGAATTGAAGCACCTGCACCTGCTGGAGATCATGAGTTAGTAGACGGCACTATCATCACACTAGATGAGGCTGGAGTGATCGCTGAGGTAAAAGCACCTGTAGCTGATCCAGTAGCAGATCCTGTGGCTGATCCTGCAGAGCCATCAGAGGCTGAATTGAAAATCGCTGCATTAGAGGCTGCAATAGCTGAATTGAAAAAAGATGCTGAGGCGAAAAAAGCAATGATGTCTGAGGTAGAATCAAAGTTCAGCAAAGCGATCTCTGAAATGAGTGATGTGATTGTGGGCTTAATCAACACACCATCTGCATCTGCAACTGAGAATCCAAAAGACAAGTTCAATGCACACACAGAGAGCAAGGATGACAAGATGAAAAGATTTTTAGACAGAGCAAAAAATTTAGGTAAGTAACCATTTTAACAAACAATAAAAACAAATAACAATGGCATTTGACGTATCAGCATTAGCAAACTACACAAAGGAGAATCAAGATCTTTTGGTAGCATCTTCTGTATTAGGTAGCAAGACTGCTAGCTTAATCAAAGATCAAGGGAATGTGATGGTAGGTGTGAAATCTTCTGAGAAGATCAACATCATGGACACAGACGCATTCTTTCAAGACGGATCATCTTGCGGTTTCAACGCAAGTGGTACAACTACTTTCACTCAAAGAACTGTGACTGTAGGAAAAATAAAAGTAAATGAGGCTTTATGTCCAAAAGACTTAGAGAGAACTTATTTACAAAAGGCTTTACCAGCAGGTAGCACTTATGATTCAATCATCTTCGCAGAGCAATACTCTACAAGAAAGACTGAAAAGATCGCTAGCCAATTAGAGAAAGCATTATGGCAAGGTGACACTACATCTGCAGACGGTAACTTGAACAAGTTTGACGGTATCGTGAAATTAGTTACAGGTGCTGGCAACGCAGTAGTAGATGCAAACACAACTACATACATCGCTACTCAAGCAACTGCAATCACTGCAGCAAACGTAATCGCAGTATTTGATGCTGTTTACAAAGCTATCCCAGCTGAAGTAGTAGCAAAAGATGATACAGTGATCTTCTGTGGTATGGATGTTTTCCGTACTTACACAATCGCATTGAAAAATGCAAACATGTTCTCTTACTCTTATGATGGTAAGGCTGACAGTGAGTTCGTATTACCTGGTACATCTATCAAGGTGATCGCAGTACAAGGTTTGAACGGTCAAAACAAGATCTATTCAATGAGATTGTCAAACTTGTTCATCGGTACAGACTTATTGAACGAAGAAGAAAGATTTGAGATCTTCTACGCAAAAGAAGCTGATCAAGTTCGTTTCGTATCTGAATTCAAGATGGGTGTAAACTTTGCTTTCCCTACAGAGATCGTAAAGTTCACAGTGTAAATATTAGAGGGTAGGAATTAGGTTTCCTACCCTTATTTTAAAATTATAAAATTATTCATAACATGTCATGTGCATTAACACAAGGATACACGCTAGATTGTAAGGATAGCATCGGTGGCATCAAAGCTGTATGGTTCATCGCAGCTGGTGACGTTTCATCAGTAGCTGAGGCATCAGGTGTGGTGACTGCTATCACTAAAGCAGCTGGCAAAGTATTCTATAAATACCAACTTGTTAAGAATAGTAGTTCATTAACTGAGAACGTAAACGCAAACGTACAAAACGGTACTGTGTTTTATGCTCAGGAATTAGCTATTGTCTTAAACAAGATGCAAGCAAATACAAGAAACGAAATCTTGTTATTGGCTAAAAACAATTTAATGTCAGTAGTTGAAGATGCGAATGGCAAATACTGGTTATTAGGTAAAGAGAACGGTTTAGACCTTTCTGCTGGATCTAGTGCAACTGGTACTGCTCAGGCGGATCGTAATGGCTACACATTAACATTCAGCGGTGGAGAGAAAGCATTAGCACCTGAGGTGACTAGTGGCATCATTGCTGGATTGACAGCTTAGGCTTTTGTGGTTTTCAATAGTAGGTAGTCGGCCAGTCCTCAGTAGGGGCTGGCTTTTTTTTGTGGTAAAAGTCAGGCTGTCCGCTATTTATAGACATGATATACCTGACAAAAGGACAAACAAGTGATGTGATCCTGACTTTGACTGAAAAGCAGACACTGCCTGCACCAAACTATCTATTCTATTTTATCAATAGAACGAGCAATGATGTGGTGGCCTTTGTCAAGTTAAACAACACAGACACCTCCCAGCATAAAGACAGATACAACAAGTTCAGCATAAACGCTGCATCTTTTTTCAATAACGAACTGGCTGGGGAATGGACATACACGATCTACGAGCAAACCAGCAGCAGCAACATCAATCCTGCCCTGGCTACAGGACTGCTAGAGACTGGGATCATGAGACTAAACGACAGCACCACTTTTGAATTCACCGAATACGAAACAAACAACACCTTTAAAGTAAGATAATGGAATTAACAAACAATATTTATGTACTAGACTTTGCTGAGGCAAAACAGCCTGAGTTTAGAGAGAAAAGAGGCAAGGGATACATGGAGTTTGGGGATGACAACAAATACCCTAACTACCTTTTGAATTTGTACACTAAGAGTGCAAAACACCAGGCTATTGTACGAGGCAAAGTGAACTACATCATTGGCAACGGATGGGCAGCAAAGCAGCCTGATCCAGCAGCAGAGGCATTCATCCAAAAGGTGAACAGCTTTAATGAGAGTTTGAATGATTTGACTAGAAAGGTGGACATTGACATTGAGGTGTTTGGTGGGGCTTACCTGGAGTGTATATGGAGTGAACTAGGTGGCAACTTAACAGACATCAATCACATTGACTACACAAAGATCCGTTCAAATAAAGACAACACCTCTTTTTGGTATAAGCAGGACTGGTCAGACAACAAAGAGCAGCCTGAGGTAATCCCTGCATTCAGCACACAGGTAAGAAAAGGAAAGCAGATTTTATATGTGAAAGAATACAGACCAGGCATGCAGACCTATGCACTACCTGGCTACATGGGTGCATTGAACTACATTGAATCAGACATCGAGGTGTCTAAGCATGTATTAGGCAATGCTCAAACTGGGTTTTCTGCTAGTAAACTTATCACCTTACCAAACGGTGAGCCTAGCAATGAGGAGAAAGGAAACATTGAAAGACGTTTTGAAAAGAGATTCACTGGATCTGATGGTAAGAAGTTCATTTTAAACTTTGTTACTGATCCAGCGAGAAAAGCAATAGTAGAAGATTTAGGGGCATCTGATTTGACAAAAGAAGATTTTGGAAAGGTAGATACAATGATCCAGCAAAACATCTTTGCAGGTCATCAGATCACTACCCCAGCTTTGTTTGGTATCAGCGAGCCTGGTAAGCTAGGCACTAGAACTGAGATGAGAGATGGCTATGAGATCTTTAAAAATACCTATGTAAACGACAAACAGCAATTTTTAGAATCAGTGTTTAATATGCTTGCACGATTGAAAGGTGCAAAAGAGGCTATCTACATCCAGCCTGTTGAGCCTATCAGCTTTGAATTCAGTGAACAGATCATTGCACAGGTAGCACCAAAAGAATGGATTTTAGAAAAGATGGGTATTGATGCATCTAAGTATGCACCAGCACCTGGTACAGTAGCACCACAGGAGCAATCTATCAACGAACACATCAAAGGTTTGAAAGGCAGAGAGTGGCAAAACATGCAACGTATCATCAGAGAATTCAACAAAGGAAAGATCACTAGAGAGCAGGCAGTGGCTATGCTTAAAAACGGATATGGTTTGACAGATGAGGACATGATCACCTGGCTAGGTGAAGATGAGGCGACAGAGGCACAGGCTTTCAAATTCAGTGAGGATGATGTAATCGGAATCTTTGCACAGTTTGGAGAGAGTGCAAAAGGATACAGCACTTTAAAAAAAAAGAATGTAAAGTTTAGTTCAGTGGATGCAATGGCAGATGATGAGGTGTTGTCTTTGGAATTTAAAGATTTGGTATTAAACGATCTTGAAAAGAATGTGATTGACCTGATCACAAAGGATAAAAGAATCACAGCTGAGGTAATTGCAAAGGTGACAAAGACTGAGACAGACATCATCACCAGGATCATGGAGAGACTAGCGGAAACAGGCATATTGAGACAAAAGACTGTAGGTGGAATAATTGAAAGAGAGCCAGTGAAACCATTGAGCAAACTGACACCAGGTGAGCCTGCAAAGACTACCAATTTCAAAGTGATGTACAGCTATGACTGGGACTATGAAAAATTGGCTAGTGTGGGTGCATCAGCAAATTCTGCTACATCTAGATCATTCTGCAAAAGATTGATGGCAATGGAAAAGCTATACAGCAGATCTGACATTCAGCAGATCAGTGCTAGACTAGGATACAGTGTTTTTGATCGCAGAGGGGGATGGTGGACAATGCCAACAGGCCAGCACAGTCCTAGCTGCAGACACACATGGGTGAGCAATATTGTAATTAAAAAAGACTAATAAGATGAGCAGAAATACACTATTTATATCGGTTAAGACTATCAAAGAACGCACAGGCTTACATGCAAATGTGGATGAGAAACTGGTACTGCCTGAGATCCTGACAGCACAGGACATGTACATTTTGCCAGCACTAGGAACTGGACTATACAACAGATTGCAGGACGGTATTGATGACAATGACTTGACTGCAGACGAAACGGATCTTTTGGATACCTACATCACCAACTGCCTGGTGTATTATGTGATGAGTGAATTGCCTATGGGCTTGTCTTATCAATTCTACAACAAGGGTGTGGTGAGAAAGTCTAGTGACAACACAGAATTGCCATCTGCCCAGGACATGATAGATGTGGCAAACAGATACAGAGCAAGAGCAGAGTTTTACAAACAAAGACTGGTAAAGTATTTGAAACAATCCTCTACTACTACCAAATTCCCTTTGTACAACAATCCAGGCAATGGAGTGGACACAGTGAGACCTGAACATGAGGCATACACAACAACCATTTGGCTAGGTGATGACTGTGGCTGTCAATCAAAAACATTTGAACAAAAGTATCAAGGTAACATCAATTCATGCTGTGATGGCGAATAAAACATATAGTAAAAAAAACCAGGATAAGCTAAAAGTTTATCTAGAAAAACAAACAAAGAATGGCAGCAAGGACACTAACACTAAACCAGGTAGTAAACCAAATCAAAGCGATAGCAGAGGCACACGAACAAATTAATACCGTTTACTATGGAGACTTTGATGAGTTTCTAGGAGAGAGTGCAGACAATGTGTATCCTGCCATGTACTTTGATTCTACCAATGCAAACATTGCTACCAGGACACTGACACTAAATTTCAGCCTGTACTTTTTTGATCGCATGCTGCCTGAGAAAACAAACGAAACTGAGGCAGTGAGTGATATGCTATCTGTAGCACAGGACATCCTTGCACAGCTGATGTACAATGAATTTGAATTTGAGATGAGTGATTCAGTGACGTTGACATTTATTACAGAGGACACACCTGACAATTTAGTAGCTGTTAAGGCTGACATCAGCCTGGATCTACCATTTACATCAGACAGATGTCAAGTGCCTACACAGTACCAATATCCTGACTAAACCTATTTATAAGCATGGCAAATAAGAAAATTTCAGAATTAGACAGTAGGGCATCACTTAGTTTGAGTGACTTGCTAGCGGTGGGTGATCCAACTACTGGCTATTTATATAAAATTACGATCACTGACCTGAAATCTTTGACAGGTGCAGGGGTGGTTTCGTTCAATGGTAGAGTGGGTGCAGTATCACCTGCAGAGGGTGACTACACCTTGACACAGCTAGGTGATGTGATCATCACTAGTCCTAGCAATGGCCAATACTTGCAGTACAACGGATCTAACTGGGTGAATGCTACTTTGGATCTGTCAGGCTATGTGACACTGGCAGGATCACAAACGATCACTGGCACAAAGACTTTTGCACCTGCACACAGCAACGGTGTCAATGCATTTGTAGCTGGTGGCTTTGCAGCATCACAGGTAAAGGCAACATATGGGGCGAATGTGAATGATATGACATTCAGTGTGGGTGATGGTTTCTCAGTAGTGAGAATAGGTACAACAGCACCTGCTATGTATGCTGCTTTGGGACTTAATTTTTACGGTGCAAACTTATCTGTATACGGAACATATAACGGCACAGCAAATCCTCCAGGTGAGATCAGACTGGCTGGAAACTATGGATTTGGCACTGCAGCCATTGGGGCATACAACACAGCGGTATCTACTTTGACTATTGGTAACAGCTACAACAGCTACCAGTACAATCAGATTGTCTATGCTAGAAACATGGTGTGGATGCACAATGATGCATCTACTCAGCCCACATACAGTGCAGCTGCAATCATGAACTTGCAGTCTACCACTAAGGGTTTTGTGATGCCTAGAATGACCACTGCACAAAGAGATGCGATTGCATCACCGATTGCAGGTCTAGAGATTTACAATTCATCTACAAACAAACCAAACTACTACAACGGATCTACATGGCTAGAGCCAGGGGCAATCAGTAGCATTACATTTACAGCACCTACAGGATTTTCTGTATCGGGATCACCATTGACATCCAGTGGCACAATAGGATTGAGTTTTGCAGCAGGCTATTCATTGCCTACTAGTGTGAAACAATCCAACTGGGATGATGCCTACACTTTTGTAGCTGCATTTCCTAGTCAAACTGGTAACAGCGGAAAATATTTGACCACTGATGGATCTGCTTTGTCATGGGCTACTGTATCATCTTATTCATTGCCTATTGCTACAGCATCCGTTCTAGGTGGTGTGAAAATAGGATCAGGGGTGAGTATTGATGCAGGTGGTGTGATCAGTGTGTCTACCAACTATCAAGCACCTTTGAATGGTACAGGCTTTGTCAAAGCAAGTGGCACTACCATCAGCTATGACAACAGCACCTACTTGACTACAGCATCAGCTGCTAGTACTTATTTGGCTTTGAGTGGTGGGACATTGACTGGTGCATTGGCTGGTACTAGTGCTACTTTCAGCGGAATAATTAATGCAAATGCTCAAGCTGGTACAGCGAACGGTTCAATAAATATCGAATCATCCGATCCTACTTTAAGATTTAGAGTGACTGGTGGTAGTGCAAACAAACGAATTTATGAATGGAGAGCAATCGCTGCTGGTGGTGCTTATGATTATTTGCAGTTAAGAATTTGGAATGATGCTCAAAGTTCATCCACAGAGCTGCTTAAAATTGCATCTACTGGCAGTGTATGGTTTTCCCCATCAGGATCAAATGATGATAACCAGATAAGAATTTCAAATCCGAGTACATCATACAAAGACTTGCAGTGGAGAAACAGTGACAACAATAAGATGTGGATATGGAGCAAAAGAGTAGCATCAGATGGTGATCATTTTGCGGCATGGTATTACAACGGCACAACATACAATTCAGCACCCAATTTGTACTTAAAGACAGATGGCACTACACTGCTTGGTACAACAAGTGGCATCAGTGGAGGCGGTACATTGCAAGTAAACGGAAATGTAAACATCAACGGTGTATTCCAAATCAATGGTACAACGATTGGTGGTGGCGGTGGTGCAGGTGTGACAGGATCAGGCACAAATGGATACATCACAAAATGGACTGGTGCATCTACACTAGGGAATAGTGCAATTTACGAAAGCGGAAACTACATAGGAATTGGAACGACTAGCACAACAGGCAGAGTGACTATTGCACCTCCTAATAATAGCACAACATCATCTATAGAGTTTACCAATTCTGACAATGCTGCAATCACTGCGTACTACAGCTTGACATTTGGTGTTGATAATTCCAATACGGTGGGCGGTAGAATTATTCAATTTGGTAAAGGTGGAAAAGGATACGGCAATCTTACTGCTATTAGTATGTTGATCAATGCTGACAATGGTTTTGTTGGTGTTGGTACAACTTCCCCAAACAGACAATTTGTGGTAAGTAATGCAGGGACACAAGGATTGGAGATTGCAAACCATAGTGGTTATTCTAGTATATTAACTTACAACAGATCTACAAATGCTTACACCAATTTATATTTAGCGGAGGGTACATCAAATGTGATCATAGGTGGTGCATATGCAGACAACGGATACAAACTACAAGTGAATGGTGCAATGTCAATGGCATATGGCTACATCTTCAAATTAACAGGATCTACATCTGACATTTTAATTGCAAACACTGGATCTACTATGTCCATCACTGGATCAATGAGTGTGTCAAGTTCAGTGACTGCATCTGCATTCTACGAATCATCAGACATCCGATTCAAAAATGTGTTGGCAACAAATCCTGAGGTAAATGTATCAGGCATTGATGTGATCAAGTTTACTAGAAAGACGGACAGCCAAATCAGATACGGATACTCAGCACAACAAGTGCAATCTATTTTGCCTGATGTGGTGGTAGGTGAAAACGAACTGGTGGTGAACTACATTGATGTACATACTTTAAAAATTGCTGCACTAGAAAAAGAGGTGGCAGAATTAAAAGCAAAATTAAATTAATATGCCCTGGTCAGGTTTAGCAAGCAATCAAACGGTAACATTCAACAATCTGCAAGATGCAGTGAACACAGGTGTATTCTCTTTGAGAAACACCATACCTGCATCAAACGAATGTATCACCAAATCGGATGCAGACTACTATGTCTATATCAATGCATCCTATGCAAGTTTTGCTGCAAAATCCTCTAGTCAATTAATTTATAAAGCAGACTTAGCATCTCCATCAACTGGAGTGATTTTCACTACATCCAGTGGTTTATATCCTGTCAGTGGATCTAGCAGTTCATGCTCAGGCACATTAACAAATGGCAATTCTTTTGGCATTTGGATCAGAGGAATATTTAACAGTGGCGGTGCAAATAGCGGAAGTCTTACAAACGACAACATCTATTTCAATTTTCCTGTAAACAATCCTAGCGTACCAACTTATAAACTTCACTTTTTAAGTTTATCTGTTAGTTCATTTGGTCAAAGCATATACACGAATAGAAATTCAGACGGTGTATATCCTGGCTATTTCAGCTTACCTGGTGGATGGTCTGCAAATATTACGATAGATAAATTAGATGGAATTGGCAGCGGATCTACACTGAGATTGGCCTACAGTTTAACACCATCAGGAACATACATAACAATTTAAAATAGAAATATGAAAACAATAGATCCAATATCAATTTGGGACAACGGTGTCTCTAAACAAGCTACAGTTTTGAATGCCTATTCTAGCCAGGTAGTACTAGGGAAATCAGCAACATTTTACTATTCCTTACACAGCCAGGATGAAATCGGTGCTGTAAATGCCATGATAGCACAGGGGAACTTAGACATGACAGGTGAGGAATACCAGGCATGGACTGAGGACAACTATGCATGGGACTGGGTAGCAGCAAAACTGAATTTAGTGATCACTGGTGACTATGTGCAGCCTGTGCCTGAACAACCTGAGGTGATCGAGCCTGAGAGACCAGTGCCTGTGGTAGATGAGGTGATTGAGCCAGTAGAAACAACTGAGGAAACATCATCAGAATAAATAAACCAGGTATGTGATACACATACTACAAAACAAACGGAAATGACCAAAACAATCAGCCCTGTATCTACATGGTACAATGGGGCATCAGTATCAGGGACACAGCTGTATGTAAACTGTATCTATGATGACCTGGACAGCCAGGCAAACTACTTCTATCAGATCAGATCCTCAACAGGTCTGCCACTGGCAGAGGGAAACCTGGAAATGACAGGATCGGACTACACCTCCAGGACTGACAATGACTACACCTGGGAGTGGGCAGCAGATCAACTGGGGCTGACACTGACTGAGTAAAAAATAGCGGAAAGGCTATATATAGAAAACACAAAAGCAATGAAATTGAAACTACACGAAGTGGTGGCACTTCACTATGAATTGAACGGCATCACAAAGCAAAAACAAGATGGATCTGTAGAGATCATCAGTCAAGGTTTGTTGAAACAAAAGACAAACATGAAAACAAAGCTGTACCTGCAAAGGCTGAATGCTGTAGTAGGTGATGAGTT
>JACCDW010331031.1_pt1 | contig 36863 bp, 60 predicted proteins | sample 7449781 | NCBI WGS metagenome assembly JACCDW01 (sample SAMN15323449, study PRJNA562643) | freshwater metagenome | isolation source: river surface water | place: USA:Blue River Watershed | collected 2017-08-18 | reverse complement strand
TATTATCAATTTTCCTATTGATTATGTATATTATTTTATAATCAGATTTATATTGATTCCAATATTTTTCTTGAGTTGTACACCATTTTGTACCCATACCATATAATCGTGATGCCTCATATGAAAGTGGTATTAAAACTAACCAGTCATCATCTTTATAGATAATTTTAGTTTGTTTTTCCATTTCTTTTAATCTAACAATTTCATCGGCCTCCCTAACTTCATCCTTAATTTGTTGGAAGGTGTTGTATAAACCGATATCTTTTACTTTTATACGGTTTGCTTTTGAGTGTTCCTCAAATTTAGTCAATGCTAAAATATTATCTTCACCAAACAGGTGTCTAAGAACATTCATGTTATTGTTTGATGAATTTTCTTTTAGCATTTTAATTAAAAACCCTAAGTATTTGTTAGAATCACTTGGGTCTGCCTCCGCAATCAAATCAATTAAATTGATGTTGAGATTCGGATTTTGTCTTTTTAAGTCATCAATTCTCGACATATATATTGTTTCTCCCTATTAATCTTTTTACCATCTCTTCTCTAACACCATAATTTTCCTTATCGAATTCTTCAGGGGTTATGTATTTACCATCTCTTGATTTGCATCGGTAATATACGTTGGTATCTAGATACCTAAAGAAATAATTCTTGGTGAGATATTCTTTAATATTTTTTGCTTCAATTTTTGTAATTGTTGATAGAATCATTACCATAATCATTCTATCACAAGCACCTATGGATAACAATCCCCATTTATAATGAGGATGTAAATAATCGACAACCGATAGGTTATCTTCAATTTCTTGATTTGGATGCATAAAAATATTATTGTGTTACACAATAATACGAAAAAATAATGAAATCACAAAAAATATTTTACCAATACCCAATATCTTTTTTAAAATACTCGGGATTGTTCCTATTTAGAAAAGACCTAATGATTAATTTAATCATTCCAAAATAACCCATTTTGTTAAATCTTCTATCATCTTGACCAACGTAGTGTTCAGATATTTTAAATTTCTTGGGGTTATATTTTTTACTTAGACAATAATCTTCACTATGGTGCAAAGACTCATCAAACTTACCTAATTCTCTGAATTTATCAGTTCTAGTCATAAAATACGTACCAACAGCAAAAGGCGTGACTTTACTTAAAAGTAAATTTATTAGATTAAATGAACTGAAAATTAGTTTTGTCTTTATGAAGGGTACTGTTGATTTTAGTTTACATGTGAGTAAATCTAATTTATTGTCATGCATCTCCTCAAGTGTGTCTTGAATTGTTCTTGTGTCAAAAATTTTTACATCGGCATCTACAAATAAAATATATTCTGTACTCACTAATTCACTTCCTGTATTTCTCCCCACGGAAACTGACCCACCATCAATCATTTCGATTTTTAATCTATCAGAATACATGTTGGTTAGGTTATTAATGATACCTCTTGTCCTATCGGTTGAGTGATTATCTGCTATTATAATTCTAACCCCCTCAACTAAGACTTGTCTGTAAATTGAATCAACAGTTTTTTTAAGATACTTTTCCTCATTATAGCATGGGATAACTATAGTCAACTTTTCTTTTATATTAGGTGGTTTGATTATTCCCATAGTTAATCAATTTACCATAAATATTTTTAAATATCTAATTCTATTACCCTCACTTTGTTTTTCTTTCTGAAAAGAGCGGAACACATTTTTGTGATAATAAAAATTATGGACATTTTTATTAAAAAAATGGGGAAAATATTACCCACTTTTGATAATTTTAAAACTGTAATTTGATGTGAGTCATTGAAATGTCTCTTCAGAATTAAAAACCTATGATATCCGTCCATGATTTTATTGTGTTTGTTCACCACAATATACCCCATGTTATAATCGTAACCTCTTTCTAAGATATCATATTCGATTTTTCTTTGTGTGTTGTTAAATTTAATAGATTTAATATTGTTTTCTATTTCACATAACTCAACAGTAACCAACTTACCTTTATGGCACCAAAACTTATTGCAATAAAAATCGTCTTCATGTTTTTTTAACGTTGATGAAGTGTACGTTCTATTAATAATAACTTTTACTTTGTCAATAAGATTCATCTACACTATTAAATTAAAAAATATATTCAAAATTAAATGAATGATACCAATCAATCCTAAAACAATTAAACCCAAGTACCATGAGTTTCCAAAATCAGTGTTAAAATCTATCTTTAAAACTAAGATGGTAAATCTACCAACCAAATATGGTATAATAAAAATACCGATTGCTGTAAGAATAGTGGCCATTTTTTAATCAATTACTCCAATTAAATTTAATTCTGAAATGTCACCATTTTCTCTCTTAAATGATAATATTTCATCAAATACTTGTCTCGAATAATCTGCTCTGTGATGGGATGATTCGTGTTGTCTTAATTGTGCGTGTTTTAGTTTCTCACTTAGCGTTTCTCTCCACTCTTCAAAGAAACCTAATTTGTGTGCTAACCACCCATAATATTCATGAATTTCCTCGTTGGTCATTTAACGTATTTGTACTTAGTCTTCATTATGGTATGTATTTTCCTTAACTCTTCGTAATGTGGACCACCGAATGATAATTTTCTTAGTTCTTGGAAATCTTTATTATAAAGTTTGTCCAAAACTTCTTTACACTCAGCATCGTTAACCATACATTCTAATTTTTTAGCATAATCCCAAAACACAATACTTTTTCTAGCTATAGATGTTAGGAGTGTACCAACAACCCCAACTAATAACCCAATAGAAACCGATAATTTGATGTTTAAAATCAAATCAACTCCAACCATGGTAAGATGGTTAAGTATGAAAATAATGGGAAAGAAAAGAACCGAAAAAGAAAAGAAGATAGCGATAAAAATTTGCCACAACGGTGCTTCCTCCAAGAATAAATTTAAAGTATTTCTCATGATAATAAATAAGGTATATTATATAATTTTTGAACTTCATCACTGTCACTAACCATAACACCCATAATTAAAATGTAAATACGTTCATTTGGGATACCAAAAAACGCTTTCATTGAGTCGTTTGTCACATAAACATCTAACTCATTTACCCCAACCAAATCAAAGTATTCGATAATTTCACTAAATTCAACTAATGAGAAATGGTTATCATCGATTTTAATGTAATGAGATAATGGGAATTTATAATATCCTGTTTCTTCTTCTCCACATACAATTGTACCTTCACCATTACATTCTTCACATTCATTTTCGTGTCCACAACAATCACACTCAACGGTACCAACTCCATCACAATGGTCACAATCTTTATATTTGTCTTCGTACTCAGGTTCTTTTTGGATTTCAGAAAAAACCTCTCTAACCTTATCCAAATTAATTCTACCAATCGGTTGTCTGTCTCCTTGATAAATGTTTGAGTACTTTTCGATAATAGCCACTGCATTTGCACCATTACCCTTTTCATAATCTAATATGTTTTCTTTTTTAATAAACTCGGGGTCGTTAAACCATATCAGTTTACGTGAGTTTGTGGATGCAACCCAACCATTACTGTAACAAATTGGTTTAGAAATAGGTTCTCTAAAATAATCATTAGACGAGAATTGTCTAACCATTTTTTCGAAATTTTGGTGGTTTTTAATTGAATTCATATGTTTATTTTGAAGTTAGATATCCAATACAGAATGAGATAATTACTGATACCCAGAAAAAAATACTTTTATACTTAAATGCGTTTATATTGTGACTACCGTTTACCGTTAGTGAGGTTGAAAATAACCATGTAATAATTAAACACGCGAAACCGAAAATAATTAAAATAGTTTTCATGTTCCAAATATAAGTATTTATTTTTAAAGTTCAAAATTATGTTTAAGATATCACAAATAATATTTCAGAATCCAAAAGGTGAGTTCCTGGTATATCTAAGAGACGATAACCCATCAATACCTTACCCAAATCACTGGGATTTAATTGGTGGTCATGTAGAAAAAGGTGAATCACCAGTGGTTGCATTAAAAAGAGAGGTAATGGAAGAAATTGAATTTAATCTGATTGATTTTCAATTTTGGAGAAAATATATCTGTTTAGATGGTGACATATCCGAAAATATAAAGTTCATATACCACGGGATAATTGATAAACCAATCGAGGAGATACCCCTAAATGAAGGTCAATACTTAAAATTTGTAACCGCAGAGGAAATTCCAAACATGAAATTCGCGAACGTAATTAATAAAATATTATCTGATTTCACAAAAGAAAGGTCTTAATTTTTTTCATTTTTCCGATATATATGGTATGTAAATTATTATAACTTTGGATACATTAAAAACAGAAAAATTCGTCCCTTATCATCAACATTTATTAATGAAATGCTGGGTTACTAATCCACCAAAAGAAGTTGATGTTTTAAATAATTGGTTGGTAAACTTAGTAAACACGGTGGGAATGAAAGTTGTGGCGGGACCGACAAGTGTTTATGTATCAGACCCAGGTAATGAAGGTTTAACCGGAACAGTAACATTAGCAACGTCACATGCGTCAATTCATATTTGGGATAGTTTAGAGTTCCCAATGTTACAATTTGACATTTATAGTTGTAAATTTTTTGAATTAAATGAGGTTCTTGAATGTTTTAAACCTTGGGACTTAATCAGAGCTGAATGGGTTATGATTGATAGAAATGAATTTCCTAAGATTGTTCAAGAAGGTACAATTTAATATACAAACAATCCACTTTACCTCGTGGTTGTTTAAGGACGTATTTTGGTGTCTAAAACTAAAATGGTTGGCCACCTTTATGATAGTACCAACCATTTTATTAACACTTTATATACTCTATATAGAAAAAGATAATAGAGATGCGAACATCACACTACTATCTTGGGTTTTAATGAACGTCTTTTGGATGTGTCACGAGTTACATGACTTACCAATTTGGGGCGTTTACCTATGTATCGGTGTCGGTGCAATTAACACAATGAGATTGATATTTAAAACTGCTTCACGATAAAGTGTTTCCTAAATTTCTCTCTCGGGATAACATAACCCTTTGTGTTACTACCTTCATCTCCAACACCGTCAGCTTTTATTTCAAAATTGTTTTCTGAAATTAATTTCTTCAGGTCATTAACTTTAATGAACCAAATCTCACCTAAATAATAGAAGATATTGACCCACCAATCTGCTTTAGTTACACTGATTCCACTATCTTTACCTCTGGTTTCAAACTCAATAAATATGTTACCGGTGTCGTAACCCTTAGCGTAAAAACCGTTTGGTAACATTCTACCCTTAGCAACATACACATCAGTTTTCACTTCATATGTTACCTCAGTTTGATTTTTATTGAACTTTAAATCCCAAAATTTGAATTCTTCCGATTCAGATTTACCAATAAAAGTCGCACCATAATTCGTGGTTAGGTATTCGATTAATAAATTCTCACCCTTCTCCCCGTCCGTTATGTCTTTCTTAAATTGGTAATGTGCCATTATCGTTATCTTCCAAATAGATTATTTTTTGGTAATGTTCCCACCATAAGGTATCCTCCTGTTCTGGTGTTAACTTATCGTTGGTAACATCTACAATGTCCTGCGTGTGTGATTCCTGAACCATGTGCCCTATCAATTACGATGTATGTGTGACCTCTGTGCTCCCATTCATACACGTTAAATTCTGTTTTATTTGGTATTATAATTTTTTCCTCTAAGTTCTTTTCATCCAACACATGACTGGCATTAGGTTTTTGACAGGAACTTAAAATTAATAACAATAAAATAAAATTACTTAACCTCATTCAATTCAATTTCAATTTCTTGAACATCTTTTTCGTTTGGTGAAACTTTAATCCCATTAGTCTGTCTGTAGTGTTTAAATAAAATATATTTATCACCCTCAGTTGTTTTCAAATAGGTATGTTTCGTATATGGATTAGGTGCAGTATCATGATAGATATTTTTCCAAATTACACCATCACCTTTAACCGGTTTAATACTACGGTCAATTGAGTTAAATGTAAGGTGACCACCTTCACTTATATTGTTTAATGTGATTTGAACACTCCAAGACTTGTGACCTTTTGTTTTGAAATTATCATCGGTTTGGTTGGGTAATGTGAAATCATATTTTTCACCGTATTCAAACTCAGGTGTGAATTTTTGAATGTAGATATCTTCACCCAAATCTTCATTTAATCCTAAAATTTGAGATAATCTCTCATTTATATTTTTACAAATTTCACTTTTCGTATCCAACTTATGAATCAAAGGTGCCTTCTCATCTTTAATTTTTTTACTACTTAATTTTTTATTTGTAATCTCAATTAACTCATCTGATTCTTGTAAAGTTAAGAGTTCAGGGAAATGATATATCTCAACAAAATTATTTTCAATACGATAAGCACGAGGGTTATCACACAATGCCTTATTGTATGGATACAACTCAACTTCATAAGATTGATTTAAGTTTTCCTGACTGTATTGTCTTGACCAAATCAGAGTGTTAGTTGGTTCAACATCCAACTCTTGTTTTATTAAATGGTAATCAAAACCATTATTTAAAAGTACATTAAAGATGGATTCTCTATCATAACCGTTAACTACGTTTGACCAAATCCATAATTTCCATTCGGGTGAAAATGTTTTTATAACCATATTTTATTTTTTAATTTTTTTTTCGATAACTTCGATAGTGTCACCTTTTTGATAAGGTCGATATGAAACTACTTTATATTTTTTATCACATAAGTAAAGTTTCCAATAGGGTGTTGTTTGTAGTGTGTTATCATATCCTATTGGATGGTATTCAACAGAGTCAATTACATACTTAGCTTTTGTGCTGTCATATTGAGTCTTGTACTTACATGAAATTAATACAATCAACAATGAAGAGACTAAGAAAAATTGTTTCATAGTGAAAATATAAGAATTTTTTTTTAAAAAAACAAATATTGTGAATTACAAATTCATTGATGCAATCATTTGACCGATATCATCACTGTCCAAGTTCCTACTAACAATTTGATTTTCACCATCATATGTTATATTTTTGGTTATTGTTAGTGTACCCTTTTTAATCGCATCACATACTTTTCTGTTACAAGGACAAATCCTATTTTCAGTTGCCGTTGTTACGTTACAACGTTCACATTCATAATAATCTTTTGTTTCTGTAAAATATTTACCCATATTAATTGTCAAACCAAAAAACAATTCTTATCGATTTTTCTTTTTCGGGATATCTTTTGTCATCATAAATATAAAACTCATCCTTAAATCTCTCAACTATATTATCAACAATTCCATTTAAAGGTGACGGTTCGTTCCATTCTCTATGTACCCATCCCGATTCATCACTAACCCAACCAGCCCATGAATTTGGTGTACCCTCACCCTTGTCAATCTTTTCAGCGTCTTCAGGTTTTACCATACCGCCGTACATTGTTGTTGGATTATTTTCTAAAAATTCTCTCAGTTCAAACAAAGTAAAATATGAATGACTATGACCGTCTGAACCCCATCCGTCAGATTCTTTTTTAGTGGTTATTGATGCATCTTCGGGTAAACCTCTTGGTTCATCAATTATTCCATCACCAGAACCTCTCACTCCGGCAAGTATATTAAATAGTTCATAATTACGACCACGATAAACAGGTACATGGTCGTATTCTTTTTCGTATTTATCCACACCATCGTGATATGGATTTAGTTGCCAGTAGTCTATGTTGACCCACTTTGATTCGTTGTTAACACTGGTTTTCTTTTCTAAGAAAACATGAATATCACATCCCATATTTAAAATATAATTAATTTTTTTGTTAAAACAAAATTATGGATTTTCCTTTATGTAATCTGCCCAAATAACATCAACATCATCGGTTAATAAATCTTTTTCCTTTAACCATTTAAGTAAGTTTATTTTGATTAAATCTTCTGAAGTTAATGGATTTCTTCCGGCATAGTATTCTTTACAATGGTCACACTGTGATTGACATCGTGATTTCATTTCGAACACTCTCTGACAATCAAAACGATTTTTACTCATAATTCTCTTCGAATACTTGATTCAAATTTTTTATCTTTTGTTTCTTTTTGTCTTTTAATTCTTTTTCCAAAAGATATTTCTCGTTCTCTTTACCCCAAATCAATTCGTAATTTTCTTCTAACGTACCTGTAACAGAATCAATTTCTTTTTTACTGCAAAGGCGTACAGTGTCTTCAATTTGATAACCATATGTTAGAAACTGAATAGGATAGATTAAAAGTAACGATAACACTTGATGCTTCTCTTTTTCATAATACCGTAATGACCATTTCCTAATGTTAAGTCCATCGTTCCAATCATCTTCACGTAATTCATATATTGGGTTAACTTTGGTTCGATATTTTTCAGGTATTTTAAATTTATATTCGTACTTAATTTTACCATACCATGAGTATCTTGACAACCATGATGTTAACACCATACCTACTGTCAACCATATCCCAAAAAAAACCATAAGACCTATTATTACAACGAATATGTTCTCAATTAATTCTTTCATAATGTTAATTTTTTTAGTAAATCTTCAATTGTGTTAGTAATCGGAATGTTGTAATAACTGCAAACAATTTCAACATTCCCCTTTCTCCAAAAACCGTCAGGACAAACCACATGTAGTTTTCCTGAATTCGCATAAAGTCCCATCTCTAATAATGAAATAGGTGATTGTGTTCCCGGTGCAAAATACATAATAACTAAGTCAGAATGTTCCAATGCGTTCAATTCCCAATTCACCTGTTGATAGAACTGTGGGTTTTCAAAATCTTGTGTCCAAGATGAATCCCAATCATCTCTACGAGGATTAAATACATTCCAATTATTATCACTAAAAAAATTAGCGAGATTAGTTTGCCAATCTTCGGCTTTACCCATTTCAATTGAACCTGCTAAGAAAACAGACTTCATATTTTTATTCCTATGGGCGATGTTGTGTGGTGGTTTAAATATTGCCATAATTACCAATCTGAACTTGATGATGAATCGTAACTTGATGAATCCGATGAATCGTAACTTGAACCGGAATCATGACTTGAATTATAATCTGATGAATCTGATGAACTATAATCAGAATGATTGTGTGAAGAGTAATCATCAAATAAATGATGATTCTTAGTGGTTGTATTATCATCACTATCATTCAGTGAATCTCCAATCATCGCACCAATCGGATTACCACCTACAACCATTCCAATTAACGCAGAGTCGGTTGCTTGTGCAACTAACATAGAGGTTAAAAACCCATCATCGGGTGATACTGATTGTGACGATTCTATTTTTGTTTTAGATTGTGGATTTGTAGGTCTGTTATAAGAAACGGACATACTTGAAGTGCGGTACATACCTTCACCACCTCTTACGTATTGTTCAATTCTCTTTTGTTTTTCATTTTCCTTTTCTTTTTTATCTTTCCAATATCCATAATAAAGAAAAGAACCAACAAGTAGTGTTACACAAATTATTGAGTAAATTAAAATTTCCATATCTTAAAAATCAAAGTTGTTTCTTTGTTTACTACCACGAATACGATACATAGCAAATTCAAGAATGTTTAACGATTCATTTAAACCTGCTCTGTCATCAATGAAGATGTTAGCATAAATCTTTTTGTTGTTACCATATGGTAAATCAATAGGTGTGGTGTTGATACCGTCAATTTCCAAACCATTGTCTAAACAATATTGTGTTATCTCGGGATATCTTTCTTCCTTACATGCGGTAAAAATCACAATATATGCACCGGTTTCCTTGGCAAATTTTAATACTTCAAACACTCTTTTAAAGTCAGTATTAGTCATCTTCCAAGGCGAAATGGTATCATCGTAATCACATGCAATGATTATCTTACCATATTGTCTCCACTCTTCCTCCAACCTATCAAGGTAAGGAATGGACTCAGGATTTTTGTCGAAATATTCTTTCATTCTACTCATAAGTTATTTTATTTTATTTTTAACGAGTGTTAATGCTTGTCCTAATAAATTAAGACCTAACCAATACGATGGGTCTTCAATACCCTCGGCATTTTCTTCAAGACCTATTCCCCAAATGTTATCAAGTGGAGATGCCTCAACAAAGATTCTATCTCCGGTACTTAACATTGATGTCATTAAGTCTGAGTTTTGGGTAAACTTTGCTAAGTTTCCCTCATACACAATTGCCAAACAATTTTTATCCCAAACGGATTTGTCAAAGTTCTTAATCATTCGACCATACTTCTTTTGTTCCCTTGGGTTTGACTCTTTCATAATCAACTCAGCAATTTCTGTGTCACCAAATAATAATGCCTTTTGATGCATCATATATTGTTCACATGAATTGTATTCAACCTTGTCGATTACCATTGGTGCTTTGTGCCATTGAGAATATATTCCATTCCAAAAGAATACGTAGTTATCTGTTATTTTCATTATTTTTTTCTATTAAAATTGTCAAAGAATGATGTAAGAAATGATAGAATAAAAACACATATCACAACTCCAATTACAATGATTGCGGTTACTTGTGCTGCCGGATGTAATAGTTCCATATTAAAACACGTTTAGTTGTTTTACTTTAGTTGGTATGTTTTCCAATGAGTGGTATTCAGTTTCACCAACATCCTTAACCGAATTTGTTGTGTAGATATTCTCAAAGTATTCACCTAATTGTGCATACCCTGCACTGAAGATACCATGAGTAACAACAAGATAAATTTTACCTTGGAATGTTTCATTACCATCAACATAAACACATTGGTCGGGTGTCCACACATGTGATTTAATTACCTTCGCAATCTCAGTAAATGTTCTTCCACCATCACAAATATCATCAAAGATAAAGAAATCTTCTGTTGGTCTTGTGTCGTTAAGTGGAACATGGGTGAAATCAATTTTACCGGTTTCTACATTTCTGTGTTTAGATGCAATGACAACATCTTTTTTATATTTGATACTATCGGCAACATGGAATACTTTCTTCAACGCACCAGCATCTGGAGATACTAAACGAACATTCTCAAAGTTACTACTTGACCATGTTTCAAATCCTTTTGATAAGAAGTAATCTTTGAATACAAACTCAGCAAGTTTAGTGTTATCAATCTTAAAAAAGTTGTTAATACATGCCTCAAGAACATCTGAGTGTGGGTCAAGTATTATTACCTTCTCATAACCTTGTGAATTAATAATTGGGGCAATAACGTGTTTCACATAATTGATACCACCCTCCATGAATTTACGGTCACTTCTTGCTCCCATACAATATGGAATGTACAATCTTATTTTGTTAACACCAACCTCTTTAAGAGCTTGTGTCGCACATATGATAATTTCCAAATCTTGAAAGGTATTCAAACGAGATTTAATCGTTATACCATTTGGATTATTTTCGAGTGAATAGAAGGTATTGTAACCTTCCTCAACCAGTCTTAATGATTGTTGTCCATCAGGGAACTTACTTATCTCATATTTGAAAGATAATGAATCGTTTGGATTAACCAAGTTTAATACTTCTGACATAATTTTATTTTTTTATCCTGACCAATGAAGGTAATATTGTTCTTTGTTTTCTTTTGATAGTACGTACTTAATTGTGTCACGAATAATCTCAAGTGCTTGGATGTACCAAGTGTTATCACTTTCAGTTACAACATAAACACAAGGTTGTTCATTGAAAATTTTGTGTGTTCCCGGAATCATTGCCAAAACCTTTTGAGGTTCATGGAATGAAAACTCACCACTGGAGTTTGAATAATTATAACCTTCATCTCCCGGTTTCTTTTTACCCAATTCAACCATAAAAATATCTAACGCTTCTTTTTCAGAATGAACATCGGGTTGTTTGAATATGTTATTTGAAACTTGGTGAACACGATATGCCCCCTTCTGTTTAAACAATTCAATTGTCTCCTCACAACGAACCAAAGACTCCTCCCAATTTGGTTGGAAATAGTAATCTTCACCTTTGTGTTTGAAGATATCATCCATGGTTGGTAACCCTAAGTTTCGAAGAATTCTTTCGATACCACCCTCATTGTATGAACTTCTGAAGTATCCAATTTTAAAATAGTGGTCAGGGTAAGTTGGGTGTGGTTCTTCAATCTGTTCCACATTTGTTTTATCCGAACCCCAATCATCCAAACCTAAAGATTTTGCATGTTCTTTAATTTTTGAACGTACCTCTTCTTTTTGTTCATCGGTTAACGAATTATAATCACCGGCTTCGGCCCATGCGTTATCATCAAACTCACTTTGTTTTTCTTCGAGTTCTCTTGTTTTCTCGAAGTTATCGTAACGATAAAGATATATGTCTAATCCCATGTTATTTAATTGTATTATTGAGTGAATCAATCATGTGAACCGCATCACTCCAACTAACTTCTTTAGATAGTTGGATTGTATAATCAGCACCGTTTTCAACATTTGCATTTATGGCTGGTACTCCATGAGAGTACCGACCATCAAGTTCATATCTCACAACTTTTTTAGATGAGAGAATGAAATATATTCCAACACCAATAAATGATGCAATTACCAACATAAGAAAGTACAGCCAAGCTTTTTCTAATATACTCATATTAAAGTTTGTTTAAACGTTCACGAACCTCAGTTAAAGTTATTTGATTATGGAACTGTCCATTCTCATAAATCGTTTGAAGAATACCTTGTGATTCTTGTTCAGGAGTACATTGTGTTAACACCTCATGGTTTTCAGTAACACAAATCAAACCTTTCAAAGACTTCTTAGTACCATCATCAGTTATAGGGTCTTTGTAGATGTCGTAACCAACTTTGGTGTTGTTCTCTTCAACTTCAAACCAAGCACCTTTGGCTGCGAAACCTAATGTGTCACGGGTATTCATTTGGTAAGTGAATGAACCAACACCTAACACGATGTTTGTTGATGCAAATCCTTTCGCTTCCAATCTCTTATAGATTTCTAATTGACGGTCTAATGTAATTGAATCGCCATAAATTGCTCCGATGTGTGGGTCAAGAACTTTATAACCTTGTTCATTGATTGTTCCACCAAAGATGTCCCAAAGTAATTCGATAACACCTTTTGCTGATGGTGTTGTGACAAGTTTGTCTTCAGTATATTGTAGTTCATCATCGATAGAATAACTAAAACCAAAATCACCACAAATAATATCTACCGGGTTACCTGAGTCAGGACGGATAACCAACTTACCATCACGAGCCATGATAGCCTCTTTGTTTGCTGGTAAGTATTCGGTAATCAACTTCCACAAGTCAAATGTATCAGACACAATTGATAGGATTCCTTTAGGGAACTCTTCCAACCAATCAGCAATCATTTGTTGTTCACCAACAGTAAAGATTTTGGTTGTCGATACGGAGTGTTCCGATGCATTCACAGAGTAGATTGAAACTTGGTCTTCAGGTTCGTTGTAAAAATAACGAGCACCAGGGATACAAATGATTGTATCTGAACCCAAGAATGATGATGCATGTCCAAGACCACTTGATAACATATCCCATGGACTTAATCCACGAGCTGAGAAGTCATGACAAAGGAAAGGAATTAACCAAGCGTTAGCTGGGTCAGTTTTCATTACCCATTCAACAACATTACGTCTGTATTGTAATGCAATTGTTGCAGATGTTGAAGGTTTCCATGACAATGAACTAACAATGGTCTCCAAGTATAATGTTAACCATGCAAATCCATCAACAGTATTGATGAAAGTCATGTGAGGAATGTTTGGCGCGGTTTCAATACCTTCAGGTAATGATTTGATACGAATAGGTAAGTGACCTAACTTGTGCAATTCAACAAAGTGAGTTGCATCGTAATCCATACCAAGATACATTGACATATCTTTTCCGAATCGTTCAGCAACCTCAATTGGTTGGTTAAAGAAGTTCTCTTGGAACTCATCGTGTAACCATCTAACAACAAGTTGTTGTCCAAATGATACAATTTTACTAACACCTTTAGGTGCGTATTTGATACTACGTGGAATCCATGTTCCGTACAAACGTGTTGTACCTTTTGCTAACATTCTTTTGTGACCGATTTTGTAACCGTCAGTGTAGAATAGTGAATTTGGTCTAAACATATTATTTTTTATTTAAATTTAATGATTTTTTTTGTGAATTAAAAATTAACTGTGTGGTTTTTTTCCAACTAAACCACAAAGGAACTCTGTTATTAAATCCATCTCAGGATTTCTCCATGCGTGATTCAGATAATCAACGGGTTCATTGTAATGGTAATGATTCCTTTCAATGTGTTCTTTACAACCCTTAGCGGTTAAGAAATGATTGTGGTAAACATATTCCCAAGAGTATGAACACTCTTTCAAATCATTACAATTTTCTTCAATGAAATCCGAAATGCCAAAATCATAATCCTCATCCCATAATATTTTTAATTTCACAATTTCAGATTGTTCGTCACATTCTTCTTTACCATTAAAGTGACCCGTGTTTCGTAGGTATTCAATTAATTCATCAATTGTTTCAACTTCTACTTGGTCACCAACATCAACCCATATTTTAAACTCACCGTTTAATCCCCAATCGTAAACTTTTTTCTTTTCACGAATTTGGAACATGTGTGGCATTCGAGTACCCCTTGGGTCTTGAGTTGTCATTTCTGTTGCTAAGTCAATTAACTTAGCATACATTTCGTCTGATATTTCAATTGTTTTCATTATGATTTACCTCTTAAAATTGTGTACTCACTATCGTCAGGATATGAAAACCTCCAACCTAAGTCAGTGTACAATTGTTTTAATGTTTTTGACATGAGATTCTTTCTCGGTTGTTTCGAATTAATAGGTTTTTTGGTTTTAGGTGAATAATCAAAGTTGATTATACAATTATCTATTGCAACCTCATAATAACGTATACCAAACTTAGTTAATATTTCATTGTCAATATGTTCTTCCACTTCCTTAACTAACTTTAGTTCTTCTTCGTTTAGTGGTTCGGTTTCTAACCTTTTCACTATGTCCAAATATCTTATCGCCATGTTATTGTTCTTTAAAAAAGTTTTCAATTAATTCTCCTAAAAAATTCTCTTTATCCAAATGAATAAGATTCCATAATGCCATGTCCAAGTTACCACCAATACTTCTTCTCTTTTCGACTTTAGCCTTCGATTTTAATTTTCTCCATTCATTAAGTTCTTTTTCAAGACCCAATTCTTTTGCGTCTTCTGACTTAACAACATCCTCCCATATTCTTCCTTTTTCACTATAAAAGGGAAGAACTTCACGTAACTCATTCAGTCTTTTAACATCGTCTTCAGTTTGATGATTAACTTCATAGGATACGTAAACATCATTGAAGAAGTCGGTTTGTCTCATACTCTTATGAAATGTAAAAAACCAACCTTTATTCTTTACTTCGTCTTTTAGATAATTTAAGGTAGATTCTAATGATTCCGACTCCATAGATGTGAATAGGTGTCGGTATATTTCAGATAGGTCTGAATTCGAAGACTTTAATTTATTTAAGAATTTCTCTCTTAGTGGGAAATCGATATTTTCTTGGTTGTGGTACATGTGATTATAATTGTGGATTCAATTATCTGTATAATTTTAGAATATTCCAAATTTATTTTAACTTAATGATTCAGGAAGATAAAGTAGAGTTGGATTTTTCTTTTGAATATCAACATCAGGGTATACATTCTTGAATTGCTCCGTATCAAATCTTTTGGTTATAAAATGATAACCATTCTTCGTTGGTATGATGCATTCAATCTTATCTCCTTCGGGACGAGTCACATTTATAACTTTCGTCATTCTAACCAATTCACTTTCGTCTTTGGTATCCAAGTCAACAATCCATCTCTTTTCGTGAGTCTTTATTTGACCAACAACAGAATCAAATATGTGTTGTTGTTTATGTTGACCACAACGAATTCTTTCTGCAAGTGTGACCATCATATCCAAAGAAACATCATAATGATTTTGTTTTTGTACGTGAATGTATGCTCGAGCCTTAAACATTTCACACAGTTGTTTAATCTCTTCGTATCTTTTCTCAAGATACTCTATACTCTCAACACAATATGTCTTGATGGTTCTAACCGATTGGTGATTATCTCTCTCACCTTCAGGTTGGTCTTTCTTTCTTTTAAAAACGTAGAGCATGTAAAAGTCACCCTCCTTTTCAAAGTTTAAGAGTGACTTTACTATATCAATGTTATCTATCATATACTTGTTTATCGACTTTTCGAAACAAAGATAAACAAGATTTCTTGATATCCAAAAAAATTTTAATTTAGTAGTGTGATATTTTACCTAACTTATTGATTTTGTTACCTCTAAATTCCCCATGTTCTTTTATGATACCATAGAATGAAACCTTTGAATTAACACTAACCTCACTTCCTGTGATATTTCCATCAAGGTAACTTGAATCAATATCCCCAAATTTTGAGAAGATATTACCCGATTCGTCAACTAAATCATAAACAGTAGTTTCACCATACATGCCATTAACTGTTCTTTTATCTGCCACAGTTAACGTTAGAAACATTTTCATATTTGGAGAACCAACATGCTTACTAATCTTTATTTTTGATGTATCAATTTCTCTTGGTTTATGTGATTTAAATGCATCAAAATCATTAACAAATCCTAAAGTTGTTTTAGCTCTAGTGTATGCTACGTATTCTAAATTCTTTTCCTGTTCTAATTCCCATGGCAGTGACGCGTATTTAGATGGAATTAAATCTTGGTGGATAATGAAAACTCTATCAGCTTCAAGACCTTTTGATTTATGTATATTACTCAAACAAATACCAGACTTTTCTTTATCTGAAAATATTGCATCTATTTTTTCAATTACAACATTTGGGTCATCAATACCACTTGATATTGCTTCAATTACCTGTATTTTTTCACTAAAAATTATGACCTGACTATCTTCCATTGCCTCACCTTTTTTCATATTGTGATTGGTCATAATTTTCTCAATCATCTTTTCCTTATCTTTTAGTAAACGACAAAGAACATTATTCATATTAAATTCTTCTCTTTCTCTTTTACATGAGGAAATCATATTCTTCAATGATAAACCAATATCGGAACCAATGATGTGAGATTTTTTACCTTCACTCAATAATTTAACACACAATGCAACAACGGGAAATGTGTTTCTACACAAAACCATATCACCATCTTGTATATCTTTGTATGAAAAATTATCAATAACTTTACCGGCCTTATTTCTTGAATGAGCAACAATTGCCGGATTAATGTGTTTAACCAAATTTAATATTTGTGGTGCAACACGATATGTAAATGAGAGAGGTAATTCAATTGTGTTTGGAATCTGTTTTAATTTTTGATATGATTCATGGTCAGCACCAGCAAAGGCATAAATTGCTTGTTTAGGGTCACCAACCGCAATGAATCTACCACCATCTGGTTTGATGGCTTTTTGCATCAAAATTCTTTGACATGTGTTTAAATCCTGACACTCATCAATGAAAACAAAATCGTATTTCTCAGACTCTAAATTTAATATAATTGGTAAAGATACCATGTCGGTATAGTCGATTACCCTATCATAATAAATTCCTAGATTTGAAAGATACCAAGCAACAATTGATTCATTATCTTCATTACTGATTGAATGTATTTGTGCTAGTTTGTTAATTTCACCAACACCAATTGGTTTAATATCAAAATTAACCAAATGCAATCTAGCCAGATTAGATAAACTAAGAACATCAGTTACAAATTTATTTGCGTCGGTGTTTTCATCAGGTAATAATTTTGATATCTCTTGAATATATTTTTGATGTTTTGTATCAAAACCATATGATAATATTGAGGTGTCATCTTTACCGTTGAGAAAATAAATAACACTCCAAAGTAACTTACGATATTTCTTATCATCCATTTTTGGGTCATTCTTCTGTCTAAGAACACTGTACCCATAACCATGTACTGTTTTAACAAATATGTTTTTTTTGTCTTTTGGGACTCTTCTTTCTAATTCGTCTGCAATACTTTTATTAAAAGCTAGAAACAATATTGTCTTATCTTCTGGTATTATCTCTAATGACTTTAGAAGGGTGGTGGTTTTACCACTACCAGCAACCGCAGAGATGACAGCATTTCTGTCGTCTTTTAATATGAAATTGAAGATATCTTTTTGATATTTACTCGGAGTGAATTTTGACATTTTATTTTTCTTCTAATAAAAAAGTGTTACTAATTGCTTTAAAACTAATGGTACAATCCATTGAACGAACAACAACACCTTCTCGGCTGGTTTGTGGATTTAAAACTGATTTACCATCAGCATATTTTACCATATCATCTATGGTCGGTGGTAATAAGAAATTGTCCTTTAATATTGGTACACATTGTAAATCCATACTACTAATTAAAGAAACAAATTCATTTAATGTAAGTCTTCGATATTCATCAATATCAAACCCCGTATAAAATTTAACTGTTTGTCCTTTAATTTTATAAGGATTTCCTTGAATACCTTCACCGATTAATTCACCTTGAATTGCCACATTTTTACCTAAAGATTTCATCTTATTTTCCAAGTCAAGTTCACGAGCAACTTTCCAAAATGTGTTTCCTTCTGTTTCTAATAGTTCTAAATTACGAGAACATACACCAAATTCACCATCCTTTATGAAGAATGTTGATGATGAACCATCTAATTTCTCAGTCACGTAGAATTGGTGTTTAGATTGTAATCCCCATTCACCATATTCTTTGGTGAAGTTTTGTATTCTTTCTTCATCTGTTTTTGGAATGAATGAAGGGAATTGACCTTTAACTTTTCCAGCAAGTTCTGCCGGAATCGGTGGCTCGTATTTTACGATACCTAATCTTTCAGTAACATCAAGACCCTCATACGCTGTCCATCCAAAATCACCAAAGATGCTCATTGGTAAAATCAAACCCTGTGAAATTTGTCCACGGAGTTTGATTGTTTTTAATCTAAATCCTTCATCACCATTAGACATTTTTTTGTAAGAACTTTTGCGTAGAAATTCAAACTCTTCTTTTATTGGAAGAAATGAATCAATTTCACAATAGATAACGTGGTCACCAACTTTGTGTCCAACATCTTTAGCCACAACAACTTTCCACCCATCAACTGTTGCCAGTTCGATTTTGTCCGCACCTTCAATCGGTGATAAGTTTGAAATTATTCTTACACTCGCTAATTTTCTTTCCATGTTATTTTTCAATTACCATGTTTGTATTTGAGATTGGTACTCTTAGAACGGGAATATTTTTTTCTTCATCGTCAATTTTTTTCATTACCTCATAGTATCCATGTTCAGATACTCTCACTGTAGGGACGTTGGTGTACATCTCTAACATCTCTGATTTTTGTTTTTTATCTTCGTAAAGTTTAACTTCTTTTGTTGTTGTGTTAAATAATAATGTTTGCATTTTTTTTATTTTAAATTATGTTTATTATGAATTTTTTGAATAGTTCGTGTTGAACTGAAACACAAATTCTTGAATATGATGACCACAAATCTTTATCGTGGTAAACAAACTTGTCTAAACCAACTGCACCTATTTTATGTTGGAAAAGAAAGTCTTCTGATTTGTTTATCACAGCAAAAATACCAATTGGTCTCCTGTTAGGATAAAGTTCATTAACCAATAGGTTGTTATCCACTAAATAATTAATATTTTTTGTGATATTGTCAACCGTAATTGTCCTGAATTGATTGTGTGCGGATTTTCCTTCGGGTGTTGATATAACCTTTTCAACAATCATTTGTGATGGTGATGAAACGGCATTGAATTCATATAGTAAACGAATATTTAACTCGGAATTAAAATCTTTGTTTGAACAATAGATGAACCCAAGTCTTAAACCCGATAAACCAATCCACTTTGAAAATGATTCAGTAATAATAACATTCGGAAACTTTGAAACTATATCAAAGAAATCATCATTAAAAAATAACTTTCTATACGGACAATCAACAATAACAATCGCACCTGTCTCACTAATTCTTTCAATTGTTGACATTAAATATGCATCATCTAATGTTATTCCGGTTGGGTTATTTGGATTACATATGAAGATACAAGACGATTCATTTAATTGTGAATAATTCAAGTCAGAAAATGAATCATAAAAAGAAAACGATTTGTTTCTTATTGTTGCCATTTTAGAATATGAACCCCAATAAAATTTTGGGAAATAAATGTTCTCAACATTCAACAATTGAATTACTAAATCAAGTGCCGGCATCCCACCCGGTGTAATTGAAATATTATTAATGAAATCGGGGTCATCTTTTGATGAGTGAAAGTATTCATTAACAATTTCTTTTCTCAATGATTCAATACCTAAGTTTGGGGCATAAACCTGAAACTCTTTTGAATTATAATCAATCTGATTCATCACATTTGACAAATCAATTTCGGTTACTGCGTTAACACCGCGATTTAATTCCAAATATTGTTCACCACTTTCTTTAGCGGCTCGTTTTACTTTTTGACCAATTCCAACAATCGAAGAAAAGGTTGCATTAGATATATTAATTTTCATTTTGTAATGGTATTCTACTTCTTAAAAATTCCCTATCTTGGGTAAACACCGGACAATCAATACCAATCCATTTGTTCCTGACAACATCTTCAATAAAGATTTCCTGATTATCTTGTTTTGGTTTTCCATTAACCATTAAAAATTTTGTAACAAACCCACCACGTTTTTTTCTTGGTGAAAAATCATTCCAATTGGTTCCCTTTTGGAAAACCATTTCTTGCATCTCATCGGTTTTTACACCATGTAGTTCTTTTGGTGAGTACATACTTTGAGCAACAGACGAGATACTGTTACGTGTTGCATCTTGTTGTCTCCAAATGAAATAGTTTTCAACCTCAATTGGTGATGATATTTGGAATACACGAGCATCGAACATTGCCAATTTATTTAGAGATTCACTCATCCCTTCCATACCTTTAAGAAGTCCTCTGGTAATTCTCAATTGATTAAACTTTGCGGTAGCTAATGATGCCGCAACACTACACATCTTCTGTAAGTTACCATCAAACCAAGCGTCGGTTGATAAATCATCAAAGTCGGTAAGTAATAAACTTATCTCATCTGATTGTACATAACCAAACTTAACTCCTTGGATGTTCTTACACAAGTATGCTGTGGTCTCATCCATATCCTCAATCAACCCATCATCAAATGGTCTATTTAAACCTTTCGTGTAGGTGTGAAATGCTTTACCATCAATCCTAATAATGGTATATGTTCTGCGCGGAAGTCTAATACGAGTTCTATCCTCGTAATAATCCTTCATCCTATCTCCTAATGCGTCTTTCATGCTAATCTAAATTGTACTAAAAATTCTCGTAAAAACAAAATTTTCTTTAAATCTTTTTTGTTTAGTTTTTCTGTCCAATCATCTTCAAATGGTTCATAGATATCGGCAGGATACTTTTCTTTGTTGAAGACTCTCTCATCCACCAAGAAAACAATACCGGTTAATTGGTTTCCCAAATCAGGTTCGTGGAATATTGCTAATGGTATTTTATTTTCCTGAAGAGTCACTAAATGTTTATTCATCGTACCCATACTATCCAAATATCCTGAATTGTTTGTCGTCCCACCATTTAGTATGATAAATGTCTTATCGTGTTTCGCCCATCTTTGATATTCATCGGTCTTGCCGTGTTTCAAACCATATTCAACAACAGCATGACCAAATTGGATGCCTTGTTGAATTGGACTGATATTGTACGGTACTAAACCGTACATACGATATTGTAGTTGTTCTTTTTTATTTTTCATTATTTGTCCTCCATTGTTGGTTTTAACCACAAATTAGTTTTGGTAAAAATGTAGTTACGTAATCTTATGAAATCATGTAACCTATCGAAAGTACCGATGGTGTCGTGTTTAAAACATTTGTATAGTTCTTCTCTTATACGTTCCGCAGATACAACACCCATTTTCTTTTCGTAATCGTAGTTGTATATCTCACGAAACATATCATCAGTCATATTAAATCCTTTGGTGATAGAAAATCTAATTGCCCTAAGAATTCTGAGTGGGTCATCATCGAATGTAACTTTACAATCAAGTGGTGTTCTTAATATACCATTTTTCAAATCCTCTAACCCATTAAAGAAATCTATGATTTTACCGTCTTCATCTTTAGCAAGTGCATTCAAAGTGAAATCTCTTCTCTCCAAGTCATCGTACAATGTACCAGCAACGACAATAGGTTGTCTAGTACCAGGAATGTAACCTGTCTCTTTACGAGCCATAACAAAGTCAGCAACACCTTGGTGCTTATGACCTTGTGGGAATTTAGCCCTAATTGTAAAACAATCAGGGGTTACTAAAAAAACTTCAAAACCTTCGGTGCGTAAGTATCCTTCAAGAATACCAAACATGGTATGTGCAGAACTAATATCCCTGATGAGGTCATCATCAGGGACTGCCACATAATCAATATCTTTAGATTGTAATCCTAAGATTTCATCTCTAACTTTTCCACCTACTTCATAAAACTTGAATCCCATATTAACAACCACATTTTTCTTTTAAAACATATGTCTTTAATGTATCAATTTTAGTATCCCAACCAAATTCTGTACGTTTACGTGTTATTTTTACTTCATCGTACCTTATGTTCCGATACCCTTCTTCAGGTGTAATCGGTGTCTGAAAAGTTTTCTTTTTATTGTACCCCTCAATTTCAGTATCCGATAACTTATCCTTATAAGTTTCAAAGGAAACTTCTTCTTTTGGCATTGTAACAACCCTATATGAGTAAACAATTCCAAATGTTAGTAAAAATACCAACACAAAAAACGACGTGATTATAAATTTTTTCATAATTAACCTACCACTTTTTTAATGATTGAACTTACTACTGTTAAATCAGCACGACCTTGATAATTCTTATTGAACATACCCATGGTCTTACCAATCAATGCGTTTTGGTTGGTAACAACACCATCGAATCCTTGGATGATTTCTCTAACCGCAGTTTCAATTTCTTCTTCACTCATTTGAGCCGGCATGTATTTTTTTAACACAATTGATTCGTCAGCTTCCTTCGCCGCTAATTCAATACGACCCGCATCACCGTAAATCTTCATAGATTCTTCACGTTGTTTGATGGCCTTATTGATGACCTTTATAACATCATCATCCGATAATTCATTGTTACCGTTGGCTTTCTCTGCTTCAGTAATCTTAGATTTAATACCACTCAATGCAATTTTTGCAATCTCGTCTTTGTTTTTCATTGCCGATATGAAATCGGATTGAATACGTTCTTTAATTGTCATGTTCTTTTGATTAAAATAATACTACTTTGATGAACCACCCAAAGAATAAAACCAACCATGGCATTAAAAATGCTGACACATATTCGGTTGTCTTATCTTTGTATTCGTCTTTAATGTGTGTTGAACTGTGACGAATAAGTGTGTTTAGGAATAATGAGAATCCCACAAACTGAATGATAGTAAAGTGTGGTAAATCAGTAAACGTTGGTAACACAAACCAATTGTAAAATGTGTACGATACGAAACCCCATGAAAATGCTCCGTAAAGGACAACTAGGGCAACAAATCCAATCACCCCGATTAATGTAAATAAAGCTTCCATTTTTTTAAAATTTAATGGTGTAAAATTAATAGAATTTTTTGAATATTCCAATTTTTTTTTGAATATTTTATTTCAAAGGGTCGGCATTTCTAACCAATTTGAAATAATCAGGAACGGAACACATGTCCCAATGAGACTTCATGTTGCTCCTACTTGATGGTGCAAAATAACCATCGACAGCATTGATATAAAAAGAATGTTCACCTTGATTAAAAACACCCCAATTCTTATCTGTAAAGAATCGGTTTATTTTTAATTGTTCAAGTGCCAAGTTATCGAAAGAAACGACATCGAATATATTAAACATGTTACGAACCCACCACAACCATTCTTTGTGTGACTTAGTAGTTAAATCAACTTTACCTTGGTTGAATCCGAAATCCTTTTCACCAAGAACTAAAATCTTTTTAACCCCTCGTTTAGACAATGACTCAACATCGTGAAACGAATCAATACCAGCAATGACATGGAAAACTGTATTATCATAATCCAAAATGAACTGAGGTACATCCCATTTCAATGATGAACGATATGAAATTCCAAGTCCTTTAATAAATCCACATTCAATGATATGCCTTAATCCCTCAAAATCACGTTTAAGATGACCCTGGTTGACCGTAAGGTTAACGATGTAGTCTTGTAGACTGCACCATAAAATAAACTCGTATAAACCCGATGTAAATTGATTTGCACCAATAGCTAACTCAATCCCTTTAGGTAAACCTGTTAGTTTATCACGTAACATATCATAATCACACTCAGAACCATCAGTTCTTGCGGACTCGTGACAAAAATCACAAAACGCTTTACCTGTCTTTGGATTGAATCCAAAAGAACATTGTGTCGATACTCTAATATCAATGTTTAAAGGATAATCAAGTGAAAGAGTATTTTCATACTCAATCACTCGACTGCCATCAGTATCAATTGAAATAGTTGCGTTTCCGTTATTGTATTTCTTTAACATGGAATTTCACCTTTTTTGAGAAACCTGATTTTTTGTCTTTGATTAAAGACTCTTCAATTTCTCTACATTTTCTGTAACCGTCACCTGACCATTCAAGTTTACGATTTTCAGGGTCTTGGTCGAATATTCTTTTTGCTTCACTCCAAGCCTCCTTAACGAAGAAAACATATCCTTCTTTAAAGTCAATTGGATTTTTCCAACTTGAGAATTCGTACATATGACTTCGGTCTCTACCCAATTGAGCAAAAATACTATTATCGTCATCGAAATATCCATTTTCACTCAGATAAACACCTTGTAACAAAGAGTGTAACCCATCTGTTATTTCCTCTTGACCTGGCGTATCTTTGTACTTGGTTGTTTTTTCGTATCCCTCAACACTCAATTCATATTTGTATTCAGGTACAACGATACGACCATCACGAAACTCAGGAACATCGTAGAATGTTGGGTCTGCGGTTGAGTTATCGTTACCACCGAACAACCATGAATTTTTGTTGAAGATAAAGTTTCTCAACGATTCTTTATCTGATGGTACAATACCATATGAATCGTGGTCAATATAACCATGTTCCAAATTGAAGGTGACTTCATCGGCACCAGTTTGTTCTTTGATTACCTCGGCTAAAATTTCAAGTGATGAATCATTGTTTGAAAATTGTTGAGCTGCGTAACTTGCTTTAGTTGCTGCATCGTTATGTTTAAACCACTCCCACCCAAATTCATCACCACTTATCTCAACAACACCGTGTTGGTTTGGATATATCGTATCCATTACAAATTGTTTTGTATCATCAGCAATAGAGATACTATGTGATGAACTACTGTTGGTTTCAAAAACCCCTTTTCTTATTAATACTTTTTTCATTACCTTCTAATTTTACTTTCAGAGTTCCAATTTTTTCTGTTGAAGAATCCACCAATTTCATCTCCCTCATCGTGTTTACCAAATCCCCAACGGAAGTATGAGAATAAAAAACTTAATGTTAATGTGAAAAGAGTTAAACTAATTGGGTAGTCAAACATATTCTTTGACCCAAACAACATTATTGTGATTAGTACAAAGATTGGCAAAACCATCACGGTGTTGAACCATTGATGATGCCACCAACTTCTAAATCTGTAACCCATTAACAAACGGAAGATTGTAAAATCGTTACCCCACTTATGAATTAATCGATAGTGTTCACCATCAATTTTATAAAAAATCGCCGGGTCTAATTCTTTTTTAGTGATGTGTTTTTCATCTTTCAATGCAAACATCTCTTGAGGTGCCATAATAAAGAAATTGTTCCTCAGAGTGAAATCATCTATTGATGTATTTGTTTTTTTAGAAAACTCTAAAATTTTACCAGCGACTTCAACATCAAAACTACCAGTAAAATACTTACTAGGTAAAAATCTTAAATTGTAATCAATACACAAATCTTTAATTTGTTCAATTGTGTATACTCTACCGTCGTAAGTGTTTTCTAATTTTTCTAAATCCATCTGTTTACCCATCAATTTTTCAATACGATTAAATTGTGAATCATTTGAAAGGCCACGGAGAATTCTTGATTTTTCTATGTCATTAGATTCCATTAAAAGTTTAACCTCTTTAATTGGGTCAATAACATTTTTTTCACTCTGAACTTTTTTTTCGAGTTCTTTTTCGATTGATACTTTCATGATGTTATATATTTTTTCTCAAAAGTAAAATTTTAATTCGAATATTCCAAATAATGTAAAAAAATAAACCCCCATTATGGGGGTTATTTGTTTTAAAACTTTTCTTTTAATTTTTGTTCGTTGATTATTTTTTTGAGTAATGTGATATAACCATTACCAGCTTCAGCATATACACTCGACAAATATAGAAAATATTCTTCTTCCGTATGTATGTTACTAAGATATCGACATTGATAGAATGCATAATCGTAAACAGATTGTTCCCAACTATCGTAAAACGCGTGCCCATTTTGTGTTCCTTTAGCGGTACTAATTCGTAGTGTGGCCTCTTTCATCCCAAAAAGATTATGATTTTCTTTAAACACCACACTATTATAGTGACCCGTTTCTACAATAGCTTGAGCCATTACAATATATGGGTATTTAACATTTAATCTTTTTAATTCTTCAATAAATTTTTCTTCTGTGAATTTATTTTTTTCATCCTCCAATGATATCACAATTAATTCTTTTTCATATTCATCTAACGATTTAAATCTAGCAAACCTGCCCAAAATAAAAAATGAAATCATCAATACGAATACTACCGAAATTGATACTTTAATTCTTTTCCAATCTCTCTCCCAAACCAAGGTGTTTTTGTTGAATCTGTAAAACATAATTTTAATTTTTAAGGTTTAACAATATTTGTTCCAATTTTACTTTAACATTAAACAATCGATAATCATTTTTGCACTTGAGTAATTCGTCGCTAATGGGATTTCATGTACATCGCAAACCCTCATTAACATTTGCACATCAGGTTCATGTGGATGAGCATCTAATGGGTCTCTAAAAAATATTACAGCATCAATTGTTTTTCTTGCAACCATTGAACCAATTTCAGCATCTCCACCCATCGGACCCGAATTTACTGTTTCGACTTTAGTAACACCAGCATGTAATAACTTTTTACCTGTTGTTCCTGTTGCAACAATATCAACATCTTCTCGATTAAAAAATTGAAGTCTTTTCATAACAAAAGCAACCATGTCTGATTTTTTTCCGTCGTGTGCTATAAGTGCTATTTTCATATTAAAAAATAATTATTTTACCACCAATCATTAAATGTGATTGATTTGTTTGATAGAAATTTGTTGTTAAAAATAGTGGGTATGCAATTTGTAAATCGGCACCCACTCTAAATATTAATTGGTCATTACCATCGACTGATGTACCAACACCACCAAGTAACATAAACCACTTATAATCTTTATTACGATATACGTAATTTAAACTAACATACACTTCATTAGGTCTACCATTCGTAACCCAAGTTTCAGGACTAAACATGTTTAATCCAACCATTAATTTACCAAAACCTAAACCAATCGTTGCATTAGTATTCTCTTTACTAAACTCATAACCATACGAATACCATGTAGAATTACCTCTAGGACCATACGCCAAAGAGTGATTAGCCATTCTTTGTGGTATCCTAAGATTCTTTGACTGAGAATATAAATTCAAAGTAAGAATAGTAAATAATATCGTTACTATCAGTTTCATGAGTACGAATATACAAACATTATTTAGAATATCAAAATTTTTTTTAATAAAATAAAAAAAGGGGGTTAAAAACCCCCTTTCTAATTATTAAATAATTTATTTATCTATTTATAACTCTCCCAATAAGAGTACGTCTTCCCATATCCGACATTGCTTCATTTTGTGGTGTGGACTCTTCCATTGGAACAACATCCTCTCTCATATCAACTTCTGGTTCTTGCATCACCATCATCTCATCGTCTCCTATCTCATCCTCAGTTTCAACTTCTCTCATTTCTTCTTCCATTGCACTAATTTTATTTGAAACTCTTTCTAATAGTTCTTCTTGTTTCTTCTTATCCTCATCATTTAGATATGAAAAATTGGTAACACTATTATCTGAAATTTCTTTTCTAATTAGTCCTAAAATAAACTCAGGTAAATTCGACTCTAAAGAATCAATTCTATTGTCAATTTGATTCCAAAACGAAAATTCCGACTCACCATCTAACGATTTAAAACACGCAACCTTTTGACCTGATATTTTATTTATCATATAAATCAATATACCACGTTTTGAATATCGTAAAAAATATTCTGGATTATTTTCTGATGCGGTACACCACTTGGTTGATGAACCATACTTCAATGATGAGTGATATGTTAATGGTCTTAAAACAATCCATTCTTTATCACTATAAAGAACTTTAATTTGTTTTTCCAAATCCTTTTCAAATGATTTAACCTCAGCAAGTGATGTTGCATTTAATATGTCGTCAAATGTTTTGAATTTACCTAAATCATTTTCAGATATTAAACCTCTTTCATTATATTCAATAAATTTACGATAGTTTTTTATATCTGAAAAATTAAACGTTGATTCAATGAATCGATACATCAAAATCATTTGAATTGGTGAGTATTTGTCTAAAACATTATGACTAATATTAAATTCTCTATTAAGAGTATCTTTAATCTCTTCAACATACTGGTCAATGTTTTTTGTTTTTTTAACCATTCTTAGTAATAGGTCAACATATTTTGTTTTTTCTTCAGGACAAAATAGTTGTAAAATTTCAACCAAATTAATTTGGTTTTCAGTGTTTGATTTTAGTTCTTTAATAAGTGACATGTGTTTTTGATTTAATAAAATTTACGTAACATTTGAACAACATCCCAAGCGTCTTCAAGTGCGGTGTGAGCAACATCACCATTCAGATTTGCTCTTTCCTTACATTTTAACATACTCGGTAACGCATTATCTTCATCCCATTTACAATACAATACTGATGGGTCAATAATTCTTTGTCTCATTTTGATTAATTTTTTCCACCATGGTAATTCCTCCAAAAATAATTTATCAAAAGTTGCAAAGTTTTTACCTGCAACGTTTATTGTTAATGGTGGTGTATTATTGTTGAACATTGGTAACATATTACCGTTAACATTCCTAACATACATGTTTGGGTCAAATGGTTTGTTAGATAGTACACCATTAAGATAAAGAAAATCGTAGAATTTTTGTGCCAATTCATCTTCTTTTAAAAAAATGTACCCTGAATTGTGAACGAGATTTGTTCTCTCATCCTCATCTCCTTCAATGAACGAACCAATCATCTCGATGATATCTTTATTCATTGTGATTGCTCTTGGTGAACCAATTATTTGATTCTGTGTAATAATCGCATTAAACTTAGGTAATTCATCATAAGGTAATTTTTTTGTGGTGTCTTCCACAATTGCACCAAAAGACAAAACACTGTTGTTTAGTGGTTCGAGACCTGATGTTTCTATGTCAATACTAACGTATATCATTGAATTTGTATTTATCGATTAATTCTTTAATTGTTTCTTCCGCAGAAGTATGTAAAATACCCTTACCACCTTCTTGAATCCATCCCTCAATATTCTCAGGTCTGTCATCAATTAAAATGGCATCAGGTGCCGCAAATTCTTTTTTATTTTTTGCACTTCTTAAAATAAGTGGCGTTCCGGGTAATTCTCGATTAACCCAATCGGCTTTACCAATTCTGGAATCAATTTTTCTTGATGGTGCGGAAAGTATTGTAGGGTTATATGGGGAAATAAAATTCCATAAGGTCTTTCCATCGGACATCCATTTCAGGTTTACCCAAAAATCGTAACCACCCCTATCGATTGGTTCCCAAAATTTTGAATCATTTCTATGTTCACTTTTTCCCAAAGTGATACCTGTCAAGTCCTTATATCCTTGATTGAAATCGGTAATTACACCGTCTAAGTCACAAAAGATTCTGTATTTTGACATTTTTGTATTCGTATAAAACAAATATACAAAAAATGTTTCAAATAAAAAAATTGTAACACTAATAATTAATAATCATCATCGTCGTCATCTTCCATGAAATCATTTTCATAGTCATTGAAGTCTTCCTCGTCCTCTATAACAATGTCTTCATCTTCTTCTAAATCCAATTCTTCAAATAACGAAGAGTAGACCAAATCTTCTGTTACCCAATCTGGAATATCCTCATCAGAATTTGTTTCATATGACTTAATATCAACGTCACCGTCAACATCATAAAAAGTGTCATCGTCATCATTTAAATCTGAATCTAATATTTCATAGGTAACGAATAATTCAAAATCATCGTCATTGTCAGGATTGAAGACTGTGATTATTTTGGTGTTTAATCCTTTTTTGTTTCCCATCTTAATAATTAAAGTATTTATTATAGTATGTTTAAGTATATATCTGAAATTTTATCAAAATTCACACAACGACAAAGAATCGTTGCGTTAGTGATTTTGTCAATTTCAATTATAATTATCTCGGTTGGGCCTAAAATCACAGAATCCATAACATATAATGACCAAGAACTTAAATTACGAATCGAATCGCAAAACACTCAAATCATCGAATTAAATAGAAGAGTTAATGAATTGAACACTCAAGTAATAAACAATCAAAGGGAATGTGTTGATGAGATTGTTCGTAGGGAATCTGAAATATTGGATATGATTAATGAAATAGATAACCATACCCGTAAAATGAAAAACGAGACCCGAATAGTTAATTCTGAGTCTCGTGAAAGTTATCGTATCATGAGTAATGATACTATTCAGGTAATGGGTATGATGTCTCGACCAACGGCCAATACCACTATTATCGAAAATAAACGTGATGAGAAACTTATTAAAATGATTACGAAACTAAAAAAGAAAGTTTCGGAAAATATTGATAATAGGGATTAATTATTTGATACCTAATATCTCTCCCGATTCAACATCGGTTACGTAAATTTTACCATCATCACCTTTTCCGATAGCGACAGTTCTTTTAAGATTTTCTTGGTCTTCATAAGAATCGGCACCCGGTAATTCTTCAGGTTGTACTTTAGTATCCAAATCGTCGAATTCTGCTTCGTTAATGGTTTTTTTTACGATATTCTCAATATCTTTAAGATTTAATTTTACAACTTTAGCCATTTGTGTTTCTATTTTATATATAAATATCGTATGTAAACAAAAAACCCCTCTTTTGAGGGGTCTTGTTTTTATTTTATACCGTACATTAGATTACTACCCGAACTTAGTTGTGTTGAGGGTAATGCCCCGTTCCACTTATTAATCCATTCTAGTTGTAATAACATAGGTGTAATCGTTTGTTGTTTTAACCTATTAGACTCCGCCTCAGCCTTTGCCGATGTTAACATTGCTTGAGCATTACCTTCGGCCTGTGCGACCTTAATTTTAGCCTCAGCTTCGGCCTGTTTAACTTTGTTTTCCGCCATTAACGCCGCTTGAACCGCGTTGTTCTTAGCTTCAATCGCTCTCTTGAATGTCTCAGGATAAACTAAATTAGATGTGAATTGTGATAATATAAATCCTTCAGGTAATAGTTGGTCTTCGAGAGCCTTACGAACTTTAGCATCAAATTCTTGTCTACTTGAGATAAGTAAATCAGCATTATAACTGTTTGTCACAATACGAAACGCTTCGTAAATTGCCGTCTTTAAAAATCCCTCCTCAATCTCTGAAAGTTCTCTACGATACTTACCAAAAATAAACGGTACTTTTTCTCTTTTAACTGAGTAGTTTACAATTGGGGATACATGAAATTCACTACCATCTTTTGAGTTTACACTAAATGAATTCTCTTCTTTATATTCTTTATGTTGAATATAAGTTGGAAATTCGTAAATTTTAGTAGTGAATGGATTGTAAAATACCATACCGGTACATTCTGTAACATCGTCTACTCCTTTACCATCACCGTAAAGATTAACTTTAACACCTACGTGTCCTGCGTCTATTCTCTCACATGAGAAAAATAGTGTTGTCATCACGAAAAATGCGATAACTGTAAAGAGGATTCCTCTGAAATTTTCCATAATTAATTGTTTGTTTTTTTGTTTTTAAATGTGTTTGTATTTGTATGTTTTTTTCTTGTTTTACGTTTTCTCGTATTAATTGTTGGATTATAATCTAACTCCGTTTCAGGTTCTTTTTCTGGGTCAGGGGTGAATAATTCAAAGTCTTCCCCATTGAAGTATTGATGTTTAACGAAAAAATAAACAAACATCAATAACATGACACCTAAAACTGCTGAACCAATGTTAATTATTGTGTTTGCCACGGTTAACCCCGGGAACACAACAAAATGATACATTATTACAACAACGAAACCCACAAAAAAACTCATTGTAAATTTTGAGTTTATTAGGTCTTTAAATATTTTTTTGAACATAACTTGTAATGTGTTTTAAATATAACTAAAAAAATTGGTTTTATGAAATTATCCAACAATATTTTTCATGTCATCTAAATGATGGTCAAGAGGACCCATTTCTGAACCAATTGGTAACTTTTTCAAAGACTTGATGACTTCATTTAAGTCATAAGGCATCATACCCGGACTACCATCCATACCAACATCCATTCGTCTACCGTTAGATATTTTCTCATTATGTGGTAAGTGACAATGACCATGTAAATGTACTCTCCCCTTCCTCAAATTATTCCAACTAGAAATTGGGTAATGACAACATTCAATTGTATCTCCCATATACTCAAATTGTTGGAACCAATTAACCGACGCAAATAAACTTTGACAATTCTGTCTGTTCCTATCGATATGGTGGTCATGGTTACCAAGTATTAAATGTATTTCTCTACATACAATCCTATCTCTGAAGATTTGAATGTTCTCAAAACCACCAAAAGACCAATCACCTAAGTGTATAAGGATATCCTCCTGACCAACAAGTTCGTTTATATTGTTAACGATTGTTGCATTCATTTTTTCAATGGTATCAAAATCCCTTGTCTGATTGATTGGTATTGAACCATCGGGCATTCTCCAATTTGTAACACCTCTACAGATGTTTGTGTGACCAAAATGTGTGTCTGAAGTTATCCAAACTTTTCTATCTTTATCTAACTTTATCATATTAACTAAATTCTGTGGATGTACTTACTCGAAGTCCATCAATTAATAAATCATCATATTTTTCACTATCGGACCAAAATGTTCCATGACCTTGTTGTCTCATTTTATCACGATAACTTTTATTAAGGGTTAATCCATCCGGTTGACACCAATTAAGTGCCATATCAATAAACTCCTCAACATTCCACTCTTCACCGTACTCATCAACAACTCTACCTAATCGAATAAACTCAAGGAGCTCTTCTTTGTTAGAATAGTATTTGTTATTATGGAAATTCCAACAAAACTTCCATCCACCACTTCGTTTACCTAAATGGACAGAACTACCATCCAAAAATTTATCCCAAGAGGATTCCGTTTCCCAACTATCTTTTATTGGTAATTGGAAATTCCTTTGGATTAATGAAGGTGACATATCGATTCCACTCATCTCATTGATAAGTCTCTCCTTGCGAGATGCCATCTCGTTTTCTGTTGGTATTCTATAGTAATTTGTACCCATAACGGATACAAATATACATTATTTTTTATGATATACAAATAAATCCAAAAAAAAAATCCCGATTTCTCGGGATTATTTTTAAATGTTTATTTTTTTGACCACTCGGTCTATTAGTTTTTGTTTTATCGTTTCATTTATTTGACCTTGGTTTGGATTGATTTGGTATCTCTTAACCGTTGCGACTTTTAATGTTTCTTTAGGGTCTATCGATTCTACTTGTGATTTTAAACTATTAATAACCTCAATTAATGCATTAACTATTTCTGGGTTATCCATTACAGTATATGTCTCATTAAACTGAGTACCAGGTGCTAATTGTACTGTGGTACTATTTTGAATAGTTTTATCATCTAAGAAACCACCTTTTAAACCTGTTTCCTCTTCTAATTTTTTACCAATCTTTGTGGTTATTCTAACGTTCCAAGTGTAACTATTATCACCAATTAATTCACCAAAAATTTCAAAATCCATTCTGATAGTAACATCCAAATTTTGCTCTTCTAAACCAAAAGCATCCAACATATATTTTTCAGTTTTACCCTCATATTGTTTTAACATTTTCTTGTCAGCTCTCCAATTGTTGTACCTTGTATTGTACTGTCTAGCCATATGAAATGTCTTCATATCAGGGGTATCCTGTCCTTTAACACGAGCAATAGCCGCAGTTAAAAAATCCTTAACTGAACCATATGCATTATAGTTGTGTGTTGAATATTCTATTTTTTGATTTGAGAATTTACCATATTGGTTAACATTTTTTCTTTCTCTGGCAACTACTGTAGGAATACTTCTCTTATTTAATACCTCAGAAAATGTCTCATTCTCAACTTCTTTTGAAATTACATCAAATAATTTTCTCTTAATTCTTTCTGATTGACTGTATTTTTCACCGGTTGGTTTATAACCACCCTCAACCCACTTTTCAATTGGTCTAAAATATTTACCTCTTGTACATGCAGCTAATTGTGGTTCTAAATTGTGAGTTGTTTGAATAGTTTCTAACCACTCTTTATTCTTGTTTTTAAATTCCTCTAACTCTTGACAATCTAAAGGTACAACCAGTACTTCCGCACCCTCTTCTAATTTAGGATTTGCAATCCAATAATCGGGAATATCTGTATCATTATCTTCTTTAAAGAATGGTTTATATTTTACTAATTTACCTTTTTCGTCTCTAACTCCTTTAGGTTTATAAGCCATTTCATCAACATCACTAATAGATGTTTCGAAGATTAGTTTTTTCAAATATTTTTCAGTTGATTTATTCATTATACTTAAAATGTTTATATATAAATACCTCTGAAATTATATTTATACTATCGGTAATATATTTTTCTTATTTTCTCACCTAATTCCATATCATTGGGTGTTGACCTGATTAAATCAAGTGGGATTGTTACTGTTTCTTCTGATTTTTCGTCATTATGACACTTTTTACAAAGTTGACCCATACCTTCAATGTATCGGTATCTTAAATCTACATGGGTGTTGAAATCGTATTCTGTTTCCTCCCCACACATAACACATTTATCTTTTGACATATGATTATATTTTTTGAAAAGATAAATGAATTTTTTTACAAAAAAAACTAAAAATTATGCTAAACTTTTAATTTTTGGTGATGCACCACTATCATATCCATCAAGTACTCTCGCAACTAGTGCTCCCGTACCCCATGTTTTTAATGATTCACATTGTGCGATATTATTTGCACCGATATTGTTAACTAAACCATCAATAATGCAATTATATTTACCGTTTTTCAGTGTTTTAATTGTTGCGGTTACACCATCTTCAATAGAGTTGTAACTTTTTACCCCCACACTGTTCATAGAAACCGCACCTGGCATGTTTTGAGTAGTATTAAATGGGTTGTACCTACCACCTTTACCTTCAGCTTGTCTCCAAGCTAACATAAATTTCATGTTTTCGTCGGTAACAGGTGCTCCAATACCTTCTAATATTTTTTCATAAACATTAGAATCGGTAACCCCACCAATTGAGACAGATTTATCAATGTATTTTTTCAGTTCTTCGGATTTAACACCTTTAGATTTTAACATCTCTAAAAGTTTTTTCAACATTTCTGGTGTTGCAATTTCCATACCACCACTTTTACCTGATTTACCACCGTATTGTAAATGAAAATGTCCACCGGTAGATGCGGCACTTGGGTTGGAGTATTCGTCAATATATGAAAAATTGGAATCTTGTCCCTTTACACTATTTAAAATACTAATTAAGTCTGACGCATTTTTTGTATTATATGGAGAAATCACTAAGTCAATAGCATTACCTTCAGTATGGGGACTATTATATCCTAAATTTTGGTGAAAATCATCATTACCTGCGGTTATTGTAACTTTAGTATTTGGATTAACCTCATTGTATTTTTTTAAAATCTGTGAAACCAAATCAGTTAATGTGTTATTAACACTACCACCACTAGTTAATTCTGAACTTTTTTCATCATAACCTAAACCATCTAAAGTATCTCTTAGATTTTCAACAGTTTCGTTTAATTTTAAATTGTCTTGTTTAAATTTTCTAACAGCATCAGCGGTTTCAGGTCCAAATAAACCATCAACACCATATTTTGGTAATTGATAACCTAACATCATTAAACCAATTTGCATAGATTCTACACTTTTTTGGTATTCCATAGAACCTTTCGGTTTTTGTGTTAAACCATTTGAACTTATAGAATCCTCTATAGTCTTATAAAATTCAGCAACATCAGGTGTCACTAAATCGGCCTTTTTAGGGTCATCAATTTTTTTACCTAAACCGATTTTATTGAGTAACTTATCAATAAAATCCTCATTAACTAACGTTTTACCGTAAGTTATTTCATGTATTCTTTTTAGTTCTTCCTGAAGATTTGTTTTTTTCATTAATATAGTCTGATACCTTAATAAATATTCCTCAAAATAAAAAATCCCCTATTATTTTGGGGATTTGTTATTTAGTATTTTAATGATTTTATTCTTAACTCCTGATTGTTTAATACCCTCACTACTATTGGGTGTGTAAACAAAGTTCTCCAATCCCCAATCATGTTCAAAATCCATCGAATAGTATTTTCCGGTCTTTCCCATGTTCAAATCATCAACCGCAACCCAATT
>JACCDW011997752.1_pt1 | contig 36907 bp, 37 predicted proteins | sample 7449781 | NCBI WGS metagenome assembly JACCDW01 (sample SAMN15323449, study PRJNA562643) | freshwater metagenome | isolation source: river surface water | place: USA:Blue River Watershed | collected 2017-08-18 | reverse complement strand
GTTTGATAGCCTGGGTGCGTGCTGCGGAGCAGCATCTGGGTGTGCTTGGAATTAGGGGTTGCAATTTACAGGTACTGACTGTCCCATTTTGTTGGGCGTCAGCTGTAAGTGGCTGGGTTGTTAGGAACGAGCGCCAGCAGTGTGTGCCGGTGGCTGAAAGCGTCAATAGGCGCACGCTGCAGTAGGAAGCAAAGGTTCTCCATTCTACGATTGGATGTAGTGAAGGATTCCGTCCATGTGTACTTGCAATCACGCCATCATGCAGAGGTTTGCGCATGCGTTGGACGTACGCAAAAGTCGGCATGGAACTGCAGTGTACGACAAGCACGATGTAGGAAGGGGTGTCGTAATGGGCTGGGGAGCAGGGTCATTCTCCTCGTCGGCCAAAGGAAGAGTGGCCACTCCTACCACGCGGTTGCAGAAACTGTTCGTGAGGTACACGAAGTGCCGAGGCATCGTGACGCGGGTGGTGCCAATCGACGAGACACGAACGACGATGTGCTGCAGCAAGTGCGGACACGAACTGGGAAAGTTGGTGGATGCGAAGACGAATCGTGAGATCAGGGGACTGAAGTCATGCGCCCATTGCGGCAGTCAAGCAGACCCCGTACTCCTGAACCGCGATGCGAACGCTGCCATCAACATTTTGGCGTGCACGCTTGCCATTTTGGCAGGCAAAGAGCGACCGGAGTACCTGAGGCGTGCAGCTGCAGGCATCAAGAAACTCCGGAAGCAGCGCGTCAAGAAGACGATGACCGTTTGCACGCCTCCACATGAATGTGTGAATACGCCAACCAAGGACTAAAACTGGAGTGTGCCAAAAAATCCTTGGACAGGTGTATAGTACTTCCCCCAGCTGTTACGCGCCGCCATCCTTCCGCAGCGGCGCGCCGCCATCCTTCCGCAGCGGCGCGCCCCCACCCCCCGTGCGGATGCGCTGCATCGCTCTGTGAAAGCCGTTGCATCGCCCGGACAGCCACAGAACTGTGCACAACCATTCTGCACCTACACCCAGTGTGCCCGCGGTGAGGCGCGAACGCCCTTCTATGGCCGATCAGGGGGAGGGGGAGGCGTACGCGCATGAGTTCACAGACGCATGCGAGGCGGCTGCCGCATGTCTGCCGTGGTACACGAAGAACATGCATCACGACCCCGGGCTATGGGCGAAGAACCCAGTTTTCAGTGAGTCACGAGGGGAATGTCCCGATGTCGGAACACCGAACAGCTTGTCACTTGTCATTGTCATTGTCATCGCCAGGGATTGACTTCGACAAGCTTGGCATCAGCCGGCGCGCCTTCCTGAGAAGCCCGGCGTGGACATCCAGGATGGGGGAGTTCGGACATTGCGCCTCAGCTAAGACAATCCAGAACTTGTTCTCCGGCTACAAGCTTCTCGTCGCACTGCGTGAGGACGTGCCGGACGCTCAACTTGGGAGCGGCGTCGCATGCAAGCTGGCGCCGCTTCTCAAGAACCACCGGCACCGCCTGAGAGAAGTGTACGAGAGATTAATGCGCGACGAGAAGGTCGACGGTCGCCCCTTCGAAATCACCGTGGTTATGGCCGCGGCGGTGAAGAAGGACATCATGGACTCGTGACACCATGCATGCGGACCAGCCGCACGCGAGCCGGAAAGCTGTGCGCTACCGTCAGCACTCTGCGAAATCGTTTTTTCACAGGAGTGACATCTGCGCCGCCATTTCTGACCATAAAGACGTGACGCGGTCTGGCGGAAATCATGGGCAAAGGCAGGTTCTGCAAGCAGCCCGAGTGCGGCAAACGGGCTTCGTATGGTCATGAAAAAGGAAAGCCTTTGTGGTGCAAATCACACGCCGCTGTGGATGCCAGTGATGTCATCAGTGCAGCATGCGAATATCCCGGATGCGCGAAGCAGCCATCGTTCGGTTGCGAAGGAGACGCAAAGCCGCTGTATTGCAGGACCCACGCGCCGCCGGAAGCCAAGAACATCAGATGCCGCACGTGTCGTGTGCGGGGCTGCTGGAAGCAGCCGTGTTACGGCCTCGAAGGCGACACATGTCCCACATTTTGTAAGAGTCACGCACCGCCAGAAGCAAAGAACATTCTAAGTCCCGAATGCAGCGAACCAGGGTGTTCAAAACGTCCAACCTACGGCAACGAAGGCGATGCGAAAAGGTTGTTCTGCAAGAAACACGCTCCAAATGGTGCCAAAGACATCGTTAACCAGAGCTGCAGAGAACCGGGCTGCTCGAAGCAGCCGTGTTTCCCGGGGGAGGGCGGAACCAAATCCATGTTTTGCAGGAGTCACGCTCCACCAGGAGCTAAAGACGTCCGAAACAAAACCTGCAGTCAACCAGGGTGTTTGCGACAGCCGTCGTACGGTCACAAAGGTGACCCTCGTCCTACTCGTTGCAAAGACCACGCGAAGCCCGGGATGGAAAACAAGAAAGCCGTGAGCTGTAGCAGGCCGGGCTGCACGACGAATCCTTGCTACGGTCACAAAGGCGACGCACATCCCATATTTTGCAGAAAACATGCTCCAGAGGGGACTGAAAACATCGTCAGTCCACAATGTCGTGAGCCTGGGTGTTCGACAACGCCGTCCTACGGCCTACCTGGTCACCCGGCAGCCTGGTGTTTTCAGCACCGACGCGAAGGCACCATGAAGCGCTCCAAAGTCCGTTGCAGCGACTGCACATCGACTGCGCTGTACGGGTTTCACTTTCCGATGGCGTGCGAGCGTCACCGCACGGATGCCATGGTCAACCTGGTCGAGCGCCGGTGTGTCAGCTGCAATCTCATGGAAATCGTGGACACAGAAGGGCGATGCGGCACCTGCTCGCCTCAGCTGTTTCGAAAGGTGCGCTTGGCGAAGCAGCGGACAGTGCAAGCGTGGCTGGACGCCGCGGGCATGACCTACCAACTCACCGACCGAGCGCTGACGGATGCCAGACCCTGCGGCGTGTATGCCCGCCCCGATTTTCTGTTCGACGCAGGCAGCCACGCGGTCGTGTTAGAGGTGGACGAACACCAGCACGTGGCCTACGAATGCGAACGCAAGCGCATGGTAGACATCGCTTCTACCATCGGCATGTGCACGGTTTTCGTGCGGTTCAATCCGGATGCCTACAAACCGGCTCCGGGGATCCGTGGGCGTCCGTCGATGCAGACGCGGCGCGACACGTTACTGAAGGTGCTGCGCCATCACATGGAAGAATTGCGCGTGTCGGAGGAGGACATCGCGCGTTCGCAGACGGGGGCGTGGGTGGTGCGGTTGTTCTACGATGGGGATGACCCACGGCGCTACGTCGAGCCGGAAAGCTGTGCTCTATAATTACTACGTGCAATCGTCATGGGAGGTGTGATCACCTTCTTCAAAAGTGTTAAAGAGTTTTTCGATTCGGTGCTATTCATCGTGAAGAAGGTGGCGCAGCTGGCCCTGCAGTTCTTCCGCGACCCCTTTGGGACCATCATGAAGCTCTTCACTCTTCTATTGGGTCTCGTGTTAGCCGCCTTCCTCATGGTATGGTACACCCTGCTGACGCCGTTGGTACCCGTGGGCGCCTTCGTGGCGGGCAACGTGGCGGCCATCGTGCGGGCCACGCTGACCAGCGTCGCCTACGGCGCGCTGTGGACGCTGTACGGTGGGGTGGCACTGCTGGTGTTCGTGCTGGATTTCTTCACGGGAGGGTACGCGTTCCGGCTGTTCCTGTGCGAGGCGGAGCCGGACGAATGGGCCCTGCGCGGCAACTACGCGGCGGGCAACCGCTGCACGCGCGGCATGGCTTGCCAGCGCCCCTGCGCGGACCGCTACCGCCCGGTGCTGGCCGGCATGGTGTGCGCGCGCACGGCCGGGTACGAGCCCGCCTTCTGCCCTAAGCAGCACGTGTACAGGAGGTACGTGGGGGGCAGCGACCCCGCGTACGCGGCGCACCTGGGGACCACAGACGCCGAGGATGCGCCCGGAGCGGTGTTCGATGACACGGTGCAGCCCCCGGCATCGTTCGCTGTCATGAACAAGAAGGCGCGGGAAGCCTGGCTGCGACAGAGGTACCGGGACCGCAAGCGGTTCCTGAGCGCCTGCATGAAACCCACGTCCGCCGACCCCTTGGTGCGCAACCTGTGCAGCAACGCGCCGCTGCTGTTTCCCGCCGATTCCGTGCCGCAGGTGGCGCAGGCGTGTCGCCAGATGTACTGCGATTACGCGTACGAACCGCGCCAGGGCACGCGGCCGGCGGGCGTGCGCCCCAGGCAGCCGCACGAACGGGCCGGGTTCTGCGGCAAGGCATCCGCGGTGTTGGCTGGAGCGCATGCGAAAACCGCTGGGCGCGGGGCATCCTCGACGACGCAGCTGCAGCGCATCGCCCTTCAATCGATGGCCACCGTGGTCCTGCTGATGGTGCTGATGTCCGCCCAGCGCGTCGTCGCCGGCCAGCTTTTTGTGCCGGACACAGCTATACTACCGCAGGTGACGACGACGGCATGATGACGAATGAAGGACAGCAATTCGATGTGGCCATCTACGTGGTGCACGCGGCGCACCTCGCCGATCGTAAGCAATACATGATGGCATTGCTGAAGCTGCTGTCGCAGGAGCCTCGTCTGCAGGTGCGCATCAATTTCATGACGCAGCACGACCCCAAGGACATCTCTTCGGAAGACATCAAGACGCTGGTGAATCTCAGCAAGGCACAGGCACAGGGGGGCGACAACAAAGACGACCCCTGGGACCCTCTCGTGCGCAACATGCACATCAATCAGGTCTCCAACGCGCTCAAGCACGTGCGCTGCCTGGAGGCCATCGCGAGTGCAGCGGAGCAGCACGAGACATCCGTTGCTTCGCACCGCTTCTACCTGGTCCTCGAGGACGACGTGTGCTTCACCCGGGAGGTGGGCGCGCAGCTGGCGGCCGTCTGCGAAAAGGCGGTCGCGGAAAAGGTGGACGGCCCCGTGTTCCTGGGGCTGCCCAGCGATGCCGCCGCGGGGACGCCGGTCTCCATTCGCCCCGTGCGGGCCACCTTTCCGTTGTCCCTGCCCTCCTGCGAGTCCTACTTGCTGCGCCCTGCCGCCGCACGCAAGCTCCTCGCTGGCATGACCCCCGTGCGCTTCGTGACCACCAACCAGCTGCCCTTCGCGGCCTCCACGACGAATACGCCGCTGCTCGCCTGCGCCCCCAACGTGTTCTCCGACGGCTCCAAAGTGGGCCGCTTCGTCAGCACGCTCAACCCCACCAACCGCCTGGTCTACAACCCGGACTATCTGAAAGCCTACCAGGCGCTGGCGGGCAGCGATGATGCCGCCGTGCGACAGGCGGCGGTGGACCTGGCGGCGTCCCCGGTGGCGCCGCATCCGGACGCCATGCACTTGATGGCGAAGCTGGCATCGCGACGCGGGGACCATGCGGCCGCCATGGACCTCTACAAAAAGGCGGACGACATCTATACCAAGGCGGGCGCCATCCTGAACGGCGAGAGCGAGTTCCTGCGCGATTACATCGACCAGCATAAGTATTTGCAGACGGACGCATGAGAAAAGACATGATGATGCAGGGAGACCAAAAGTCCACCGAACTGCGACTCCGGGAATGCGCGGACATCCGGAATCGTCTGCGCTCGCTGGGACTGCTAACGCTGCCGGAAGTAGCCCAAGAACTGAAGACGCGCATGAACGCCTTCGTGAGTGGAGGGGGGTCGGATGCATTCGTGCTGCGCGTGGAAGAGCTCCGGATGCGCATCATCCTGGCTGCGCGAGCGAGGCGTCAGAGCGGTGTCGAACTCCTTCAGAAATAATGCACGATGACAGTAAATGTACGACCCAGCCACCGCACGGGACGCCGCTGTGCTGGCGGACGCTCTGCATGACATCTACGCCGAGTTCCGCCGTGTGGTCCGTACGGGCGATGTCCTGGGACGGAAGATGCTCCTCGACAGGTTGGCCGCCTACCTCGGCTCCGAACAGAAAACGGAGCCCGAAAGCGAAGACGAGGAATGGACGTCTCGCATGCAAGAACATCTTCCCAAATCCCGCTGGTCCTCGCCATGATTCAACCTGCGTCCCGCGTCTCGACATCCACCGCGGCGCACGTGCGAGCCCTGGGACATGCATCCTGGTCAGGGAAAAGGAGAGACCGTGCACTTCGATGCCATCAAGACCCGCATCCGCCCGCGTGTGCGCCGGCATGCAGGCTACGTCCGACATCCAGCGCACTTCTGCGGTTCTGCAACTCCCACGCAGACAGCGTACAGTCTACTGCCATCTGTCGTGTGTATGACATTGGGATTCTCACAATTGAACAGTGAACCGAATGTTCTATACAAACTGGATTTCATGAATACATCAACATCCATTTTCATGTACATCACGAGTGTTTCACCATGAATCATGGTGTCTTCCGCGTAGAGGATGGACTTGACGGGAAATCCTCGGTACGTAGCCATCATGCTCTGCAATCGCCATTTATTCTGGCTTCCTCGCCGCATGCCAATGAAGCCGCTATGCTTCGTAGTCATAGGTGTGCCTGCGCCGACGTATCGCGCCGCTCGACTTGGTCCAACGGAAATGCGTAATTCGGCATGTCGCCTTGGCGAGTGCAGCATGCGACGGGGTCGTCATCGCAACCGTGGCAGTAGGCCTCGCCGGCATGCTTGCGGTATCCCATGCGGGTCACTCCCACCGGCATCTCGCAGTACCCCGCGATGCAGCCGCCCCTGTAGTTGCGATACCGGCGGTTGGCCTGGAAAAAAGGACAGTCCGTGTGCTCCTTGCATGGCGTGTCCCACGTCCCCGCGCCCAGGCGGTCCATCGCCGACCGCGCAGCGGTGCACTCGGTTTCCGTGCGGATCCAGGGCTTGTTCACGCACATGCCGGGGGGCGGCTTTTGCTTCGGTGGCTCTGCGATGATGACCTTGTCGCCATCCGTCTTTTCCACGGTAGCGAGGACGCCCTCGTCCACCAACCACACCAGAGAGCCGGGCAGGAGCAGCGTGGCGGTATCGTTACGGCGGCCGAAGACGCGCCAGTGCGACGTCAGGACGGTCGACGGGGTGACAGATGTCACGTACCATTCGAAGCGGGGCAGGGTATCCTCGCCGCCGGGAATGTCCACGCGGTCACCCACGCGCAGCTTCACCCCGCCCGCGGCTTTGGTCGCCGCAGACACGGACGGCAACGCGAGCGTCCACACGCCGGCGGGAGCCCCCTGCGCGGGCGTCATCCACGCGCCCGGCGGCATGCCCCCGGCGAACCGAAGGCGCACCGGCGGTTGGTCGGGCTGCGGCGCAGCAAAGGTTTCGCGAGTCCCTTCGCGAGTCCCTTCGCTGATACGGAAATCGGTCGCAAACGTTCGACGTTTGCCGGCATCGAACGCCCGCATGCGCGCTTCCGTCACCGGATGGAAGGCAAAGTACTTGGAATAGTAATTGTTCCGCGCGATGCCCGTTTCGCCCACGGCATCCAGCACGCGGCCGTAGTGGGCGACGAAGTCGAAGTCCGTATCGCGAAGGGACGAGCTACTGTCCGCCGCGAGGAACACGTCGAACGCCAGGAGGCTCCGCAACTCGGCACGCTCGTATTGCTGCGGCAACACGTCGCGCACGTCCACCACTTCGTACACCGCGTGGGGCAGCATGACGCGCAGGCGGTGGACATCGATGCCGTCGTAGGACAGCGCGCGCAGCCCGCCGGCTGGCTGCTGCCGCAACAGAGCTTTGCTGACGGACAGGGGGGCTACGATGACGCCAGTACAAGGAGTCGTATCCTTGCTGATGGCATCCAACAATCCGGCGAAATCCGGTAGAGACTCTTGTTGCGTCGGGACGCGTTTCCATGTCACCGCGTCCTGCCCCACGCCGAAAGAGCGGAGCACCGCGGCCATGCGGAAACGATGCAGGTCGTCTACGTGATACACGGTAAACGCCTTGCCCCCCGCCCCGATGTCTTTCACGTGCTGCGCGGGGGTCGTCAGAGGGGAGGCCAGGCACAGCAACAGCTCCCTCTCCGGAAGCGTCGTGAGCAGCGGCAGCCCGGCGGGTGGCGCGCGAACGATGCGCAGCGTGCCCGTAGAAGCGGCCGCATCGCAGCGCGATTGCAGGTGGCTGGGCGAGGCCTTGACCATGGCGTCCAAGGAGGGAAATCCAGGCTCGACGCAAACGCTGAGCTTGTTCACTGGGTCTTCTGTCAATGCCCAAACCAGGAACCGTTCGTACAGGGTCGCCGCGCGCACGAACCCGACCGCGAGGAGCGTCACCCCGACCGTGACGAAGAACACCAGGAGGGCCACCGCGACCGTCATTGTTGTATATACGCGCGGTTCAAATCGTGGCTCGGCGGATGTCCTCAGCGCTGTACATGCGCTCGATGTCTTCCAGCGTGAGCGTCTTCATGAACAGACACGGTTCCGCGCCGGTCTCCATGGAAGCCGCGTAGTTGAGCGCCTGGTATTCCGAGGGGTACACGCTGATGTCGATGAGGTCCCGCGGGGTCGTCAGCGCGTACACCGCAGACACGTAGGATGCGCCGGGAGCGGATGGCTTGACGGTCGCCACGAGGGCCGCCCGGTAGTTGCCGGATGCGTCTTTGCTGACGATGACGCGTTGGACGGGTGTGCCGGGCTTGATGAGCAGATTGTCGTTCTCGTAGGCCTTGGTCATGACGATGTCGTGCGTGTCCTCCGCGACCCTGTGCCCGAAGCGCAGCACGCTGACCAGCTGGCGGAGCATCATGCCCGCCACGCGCATGTCGCAGGCGGCTTCTACCTCCATCTCGTGCGCAGATGACTGTATACTCAATAGCGACGAAATGAATCCGACAGTCCGCTAAAAGGTGTCCCAAAACGTTTGGCGTTAGCTGTAATTTCTTCCAACAGGTTCACAAGGTTCTCGCGTACCATGCCAACGCTTCTCGAAAGTTCACCGTGGCGAAAAAGGCATCACGCTTCTTGGACCGTACGAACTGAATGGCTTCCGTGAGCGTGATGCCGCGGTGTTTCATCAAGTACGCCGCTACCACCGCCGGAGACCGCTGCCTTCCCGCCAAGCAATGCACCACCACCGGCACGCCCCGGGAGACGTGCGCGTGGATGTTGGCCACGGCCTCCGGCAGGGCGCGGCGCAAGTCATACATCGCCTCCGGAGACCCGTTGTCGTCCACCGCGATGCGCATGCCGGCGTGTCGCACCATGGGCAGGTCCCGCGTGCAGTTGACGACGTAGGCGTCCGGTGAAGCGGATTCCTGTGCGCTTTGAAAGGTCGAGAGGAACAGATGCGGCAGGATTTCGAATAGCCCACAATGTACACGGTCCGGTTCCGCCATGCAGCTGGAGGTGAGACGATGGTACTGTCTACTGGACAGACATCCAGGACAGCGAACGGGACGCGAGTGCAGCTCGTCCCCTTCGCGAGCCCATTCAGGCAACCCAGAGCAGCGCGTCCGAGGCATCCGCCGCAAAGCCTATGAGCTCCCCTTGTCCATTGCATAACAACACGAGCGACCGCTCGCGAGAAGCGGGTTCGATGATCTTGGAGCTATGCTGTATGCAGACCACATCCAGACCGAACAGCTCCCCTGCGCGGACCGCCTGCGCCGGCGTCATCTCCTCGCCGCCAGACATCAGCGCCGTCACGGCATCTTCCACAGGCACCGCAGCTGCGGCGCCCTTTCCTTTGCTGGCGTACTGTCTGCGCAGGTCCACGGCCAACGCAGCGAGCACGCGGGGACCGGTCGCGGCCAGTCCAGGGTAGCGCGCGTTGACGGCGGCGGCCAACACCGCTGCCGCAAAGGGACTCCCGCCTTTGCCGCCTGCTTTGACGTACGCAATCGGACCCGGCGCGGGTCGCAAAGGCCTCTGTCCTTTGCTCGAGCGTCGCAAAAGCAACATCGATGCCAAAGCGGAACCGCTCCACCTATCGGCATCGTTCCATGATTGCAAGGACAAGTCGCGGATGATGTCCGATACATCGATTTCCGTGTCGACCATCGGGTCGCGCAACATGCGTCGCAACTCTCTGGCGGTCTTGCCTTGAACCTGTCGTTGCGTAAACTGGTGGACGAAGGGATGACTCGCGAGAGTTTCTTCGGAGGGCACGCCCGTCGAGAGATGCTGCGGATGTGCGACCACCAAGCGAGCAAAGACGTGGCGTTCCATGCCCGCAGAACCGCCGGGAAGCGTGCGGACGTCGACGACGTTGCGCAACAACTCTTTGATGACCTCCGCCTTTTGGTCGGGCGACAAAGGATTCATGGGGTGGCGCAGGTAGTACATGCGGTCCCGCGCGGCGGGGGAGGTTTCAAGCGCCTTGCGCACGTGGTCGAAGACGCGGTCGTAGGCGGCGGCGCGCTGCGTCTGGTCCTGCAGCCACTGGGTCCGTGCGTCCGACACGGGACGCCGGCCGACGGTGCGGTCCTTCACCAGCGCCTCGCGGAGGGTTGCGTTGTCCCCTGCCCCGCGCAGCAGCACCAATCCACCTTGCGCCAGACGCAGTCCGACGCCACCGGCGAGTGCGTCTTGTTCGCGGTAGTATTCGCCAAAGATGTCGTACAGCCCCTGGGCCAGGCGGCGCGCGTCATCGAGGGACACGCCGGAGACCTCTGACAGGGCGGCGCGCACGTGCAGGACGCCGACGCCGAGGTCCGTCGCGCCCCATCCTTCCGGCAAAGGCAGCAGCATGGCGTCGGTCGCCTTGCTATTCTTCGGGGCCACCAGGAGACCCTGCAGGCGCGCCTCGGCATCCACCACCTGACGCAGGACGCGCCATCCGTGCCCCTGTTGAACCACGCGAGCCAACTGGACGGGATGCACGCCCCCGCCGGCAGCACATTCGGATACGTAAGCCGACATGTGCGTGACCAGCGCGGGCGTCAGGCGGTGGAGGGCGTTATGCGTCACCTGCCCTTTGGCGCTCTCCGCTTGACCGCTGTTCTTGGCGGATTGCCACTTGACGCGGTAAATCGGCTCGTACACGTTGCCGTTGCGTGCGAGCAGGCAGATGGGCGCGCCGGGGCGGACGATACCGCCGCCGAACCGCCGAACGTGGGCGCAGGACATCGTGACAGCAGTCGTTTCTTCTTCCCCCACGTCGAACACGATGAACCGCTTGTCGGGGAACACCGCATGGATGGCATCCAGCACGTGCTGCGGCGTCTTCACGATGTCCTCGTCCTGCAGATACTCCTGGAACGCGCGGTACGCGCGAAAGTAGGCGTACTCACGCCAGACGTCATCGTCGTCTCCCACCAACCCCCGCATCTTTCGCACGGCCGTGCAAACGTCGCGCAGGGAGTACCGGATGACGTAATCCTCTTGTTTGGGCAGCCAGGCTTTGAAGTCTGCAAAGCCCGCGGAGGTCTTCGGGTGCGAGACGAAGGCGCGCAGCGTCCTCCCGTCGTTCAAGCCAAGAAACATGGACATCGTGACGCCACGGACCAGCGCCTCCACCAGTCTCCCGACGGACGTGGGGGCGCCCAGCAGGTGCGCCACGCAGTGCAGGAACGGCTGCGCGAGGGCACCGGGCATGCCCAGGCGCACGAAGCATCGGCCCGTGGCAGGCCCGATGAGCCCGGTGCCGTCGGGGCGATGACCGCACGTCGTGTTGCCCAGAAACGCGGCGAGCGCCGGGGGCAGCAGCGCAAACCGACCGTGCTGCCCCGGCCATCCCGTCATCTGGATGTAACGATGCGGCGCGACTTCGTCTGCGACGCCCGCCGCTTCGGGATTGCCGTGGTTGGGACGGTTGAAGCAACACGGCATCTGCAGACCGTCGGGATGGTACTTGGCCTGCAGCAGGCCGGGGTACCTCACCCCACGCGTGAAATAGCGGGAGTCGAACACGATGGGCGTCTCGTCGATGTCCGGATATGGACACTTGCCGCCCAGGGCTTCCAGTTGCTGCTGCGACAACGGCGTTTGACTCTTGGGACACCAGGCGCTGGGGCAGATGAAAAAATTGGCCGATGCCTTCTCCGGGGTGCTGCCCACTTGCACGAATCCGGAATAGCTGCCGGGAAACTCGCGGTCTGCGCGTTCCTTGTCCTCTCTGGATATCTTCACGGGCTGACGTTGGTCGGCCCGCCCGCAGTGCATGGGGTACACGCCCATGGGGAACAGGCGTTGGTCGGCGTCGTACAGCTGGCGCAGGATGTAGCGGCGCGGCGGAAGGTTGTCCTGTTGAGATTGAGACTTCTTCGGCCCGCCGGTTGGGACGGGCGCGCTCGCCAGGTCCTGCTGCAGTTCCGCCAGTAATTCCACGTCCACTTCCCGTTCCTCCCGGTCGTCTTCGCCTTCATAGCCGAGGGCAGACACAGAGCTCCCGGTCTCGCGAGTCGCAAGGGCATCTGCTGGGCTTTGCTCGAGCAAGGAGCGGAGGCCCTTGCGACCTGCGGGGGCTCGAGATGCGGTCCCGGAGGCAAACGACATCATGCATCGCAGCGCCGCATTGATGCGGTCCACGTACGCAGGGCGGGTCACGCCTCCCACCACCACGCGGATGCCGACGGTGCCGTTGGCGACGAGCTTCAGATGGATGCCGCCCCAGAACTTGCTGGTCCGGTAAAACGTGCGCGACCCATACCGCACCAGCTCCGACGCTTCGCGCGCCTCGCCCTCCTCGTAGGCCGACACCGCGCGCTCTTCGGTCAGCGAAAACACCTCCATCAGACGCGCCACGAGCTCCTGCGGCGACAACAGTCTCTTGTTGACGGTCACGTACTGCCGGATGTGGTCCTGTTCGGAATAGTTGTCCCGCCGTTTGTACTGCATGCGCAATTCCCGGTCGTTCCCGCCGGGGAGCACCAGGAACAGGGGGCGCATGCGCTGGCGCACGACCTCCGAGATGGCGGCCAGCGTGGGCGTGCGTTCGTGGCTGACCAACGCGATGCCATACGTCATGCGATACATCAGCTTTGTCTGCAGGTCATCGGCCGATAGGTCGGGGAACCGCCCAGGCGGCAGGCCCGGAATCGCGCTGCGCACCTGCGCCAACACCGAGTTGACGGTGTCCAAACTGGTCGTAGCGCGGTCCACCCAAGCGGCATCGGACACGTGGAAATCGTAACGTAATTCCAAGTCCAGCCGGTCCGATACCATGAGCCGCGCGTGATGCTTGGCTTCTTTGCCGTACAGCACGTGAGCGATGAGCGTCCCCCGCACCAGGGTTGGCGGATGGTCGTCCATCCACTGGCGGAGCTGCAACGTCGCCGTTTCGGTGGCAAACGATGGCGAATGCATCTTGTGCATGGCTCCGTACACAGACACGTACGGAACGGCCGCGGAAAGGCGCACGGCATCGAACACGCGCAGGATGTCCACTGCGCGTTCTTCCAGCAGCGAATCGTCCACGCGACGGACCTCCAGTTTTTTCAGGTACACCGAGCTCTGCATGGAGGGATGCACGTCGCAGCTGGTCGCCTCCTGCATCATGCGGTCCGTGGCTTCGAGTGTGGATTTGCGGAGGCTGTGGTCCGTTCCGGAGAAGAAGTGCGACAGGTAACGCTCCGCGATGTCTTCCGGCATGATGTCCCGAAAGTGGCGGGCCACGTCTGTCCTGGTGGCAAAGTACAGCACAGTGTTCGCTTCCGTAAAGGCCTCTACCGTCATGTCGTCGTAAGTGACGGTGTCGTGCGGGTGGTCGGCGACAAATGGCCTTCCGCCCGGACGCAGGTCGAACGGCGAAACGGCGGGCCAGTAGAGCGGGAAGGTCCCGTCGAAATGCCGCATGGACACCGGCTGCAACACATGCGTCCATGCGGCACACGCGGACACCGCGGCGTGAATGTCCTTCGGATTCATGTATGCCTTGGTGCTCCGTAGAGCGTCCGGGGGCAATCCGGACACGGCGGCGAACGCTTCGCGGACCTCCGCGACGCCGACGACCCGCCGCTCCCGCAGCAGCGTGGTCACGAAGGCGTCCGCCGCGGCCTTTTTCGCGTCCGCGCCCCCCAGGGGCGTCGCAGACCACACGCAGATGTCCTCTGAGTCTTGGGAGTCCTTGGTCGCTGCAGCGCACAACTTGGCCTTCACCACTGCGATGGTGTCGTCGGGGAGCACGGAGTACCGGTCTCGGGAAGCCGCGTTTCCCGCCGACCGCACCCGTCGGAGGATTTGTATGCGGTCCATGTATACTCCTTCGATGTATTTGCTGTACCGCAATCTGCGTTCGCAGAGCAAAAGTTGGCACGTGTTCCTGGCATCGTTCCTCGTGTTCTCCGGGCTGAACCTGCTGGAAAACCTGGTGCACTACAGCATCGGTCGCGAAGGCGGCGGCGGTGGCGGCGGTCACGACATGGTGCCTGCGTTGCACCTGCCCGACATCCTTGACATGACGCGCATCCTCGGTGTCATGTTTGTTTTCGCCGTGGTCAACGCCGCGTTCATGTCCTTCTTGGTGACTTAGAGACCGCACGACGTTCGATCCGACACCACTGTGCACTCATGCTGCGCATCCCCTGCCCCATCGTCGCCGATGATGAACCGCCCGAACCCACCGTCTTCGAGGACGAAGCATGGGATTTCTTCGAAAACGGCGGGCTGAAGGATGCCGACGGAGGCGTTCGCCTCGATGTCTGCGACATCATGCACGCAGCGTCACGTGCGGCGTTCGTGATGCCCTGCGGCAAGGAAGTCGCATGGCCGTTGACGACGTTGGTGATGGAATACTTGCTGTACCACATGGATGTGGCGCAATTTTGTGAATCCGCGGTGCGCGCCTACTCGGTCGCTGAGCACCACTTTTGTTTGCTGCTCAGCGACCTCACCACGAGGGCACCGGACCACAAGGGGCGATGGCCACTGACGTACGAGTTTCCAGCATCCGTGGCATACGTGCGACTCCAGCCTTACGACGGCAGCGCGACGTCTGCATATGCGCCCGCGGACTTTCAAGTAAACCATCGCAACGCGCGGGTGTGGACTTCCGTCACGGCCACGTGGGACCACCGGGTCCGATTCCGGTGGGCGACGCACATGCCGCCGCGCGGGGCCCCCGAGTACGACATCGCTTTGCGCGTCAAGGCTCTGCAAGTCATCGTACATTTGCTGCTGACGGATTCATACAGCATTTCGCCCCGTGCTGAGATGACCAACATGGTTCATGGGGACTTGCAGACGATGCTAAACGCTCACGGTGTAGATGTCACCGGGAGGATGATGTTTTTACTTGAATTGTGCAAGTTGACCTGGAGCAACACTTGTCATTTGCAAACCGTGTTTTGGCTGGTGCACGACAAGATTCGACATGCCGCCCCGTTCGAACGTGCGATGGCGGACATCATTATTCGCCACCCGCGTCTCGCGTTGCAGACCGTGCTCGCTAACAGTACGTACGATTGCTTGTGGTTGGGGTCTGGGTCTGGGTGTGTGTGGAACGGCTACAGCTTCGAAAACGTGAGGTCGATGGTCTTCCAACTCACGGAGCGATTGGACGACCGTGGATGCATCCTGTTGCTGGAGATGTTCCTACTGCAGGTATGCGTACCGGGCCGTCCCACGCCGTGCGACGCTCGTCCCGTCCGGACACCCTGATGCTACGCAGGCAAAGGCGTGCTGCGCGTCGTACTGTTGCAGGTGCAGGTCGCTCGCGGGGGTGTTGTTCCCGGGTCGCAACCCGCCACCCGCCGGGGGCTGGCAGATGGCATCGGGCGGCGGAGCGGCGCCCCGCAGGTTGTGGAACGTCATGTAGCCGGCGTCCGGGGCGACGGGGAAATTGCGGTGGGGCGCGTCCGCAGCGAAAGGACGGCCCGTGTACAGCCCGCCGTTGAGAGAGGGTGGTGGCAAGGACATCGTGTATTCATTGCCGCGTTTTTTTCCTTGCATGCAACCAAGAAACCATGCAGACCAAGGCACCATCATCTACCGCACCTCGCTGGACCCCTCGCGTGTGTCACGCCTTCACCACGCACGTCAAGCCGGCCCTGCATCGCGCACGGGAGTCCGTCAAGCACCTGGAGGACCGCCGGCTGGCCGACCTGGATGCCATCCGACGCACGGTGACCGACCTGGCCGACCACGAGCGCCAGGCCTTCGACTCGGTGCTGGAGGAGCTGCGCGCCCGGGAGTCCAAAGAGCTGCGCGCCCTCGAGCAGAGCCTGCGCCGGTACGAGGCCGATGCGAAAAGCGCGCTCCGCAAAATCATCGATTCATGAATAACACAACATGACGGACGCGTTTACGAAATCGTGGAAAGATGCCATGAAATCTAAGAAGAACGTGCTGCTGCTGGCATCCTCGGAGTACTGCCCCTACTGCGTGGCCTTCCGTCCGGAATGGGACAGGTTCGTCGCCAAAGGCACACCCGGCATCATCACTCTCTCTGTAGACGGCGGCGTGCTGGCGCGCGCCCTGGAGACGGGCGCGGTGCGTCTGCCCGTGCCTTTCGCGGGCGTGCCGTTCGTGGTGGCTGTGCCGCGGGGGCAGTCCAGGAAAGCCGCGGACTTTGATGACTTCCTGAGGGACGCGCCACGCTTCAAAAAGCGCTCCGCCGCAGCGTTGGCCGCGTTCTGTCGCGCGACGTTCAAGCCGCAGGCTTCTTGAAGTATGCCTTGAAAAAGTCCTGTTTTTTCTCCTTGTTCATCGCCTGGTCCAGCCTCCGCAGGGCCGGCGCGAACAGCATCTCCTCCACCTCCTTTTCGCGCAACGCTTCCAGGCACTCGCGCGCCTTTTTCTCCGTCGGTTTGTCGCGGGCCAGCTGCGCGGCCACGCGCTTCCACTCGGCCGGGCTTCGTCGGGATGGAGCAGAGCTCCCTTCCAGTTGGTCCAACACGATGGCGTACAGCTGGCACACGGGCTTCATGATCTGGTTGGTGATGTAGTGACGGTAGTCGAGGTGCAGCTTCTTGGCGGCGATGTACTCGGGCGTCTCGATGCGCTCGCCCTGCAGCCGCGCGTTGGGGTTGCAGACGTAGGCGTAGGCCACGCGGTCGTTGGCCTGCGGGCGGTTGCCGGGGTCGCGCTGCCCGATGCGCTCCGCCAGGACGCAGTGCGCGATGCGGTCGGGGTCGGCGTAGGTGGCTCGCAGGCTCTTGGTGATGATGAACCGGTCGATGTCGCAGCGTCCGTCCACCAGTTCGTCCAGCTTCTCCCGCACGAAGGCGACGGAACCCTGCAGGTCCCGCTGCTTCATGATGATATCCAGCGCGCCGCCGTAGATGTCTTTGACGATGGGCGCGGTGTCGCGCCGCTTCAGCGCCACGCCCATCTCCTTGCGTTTGCCGTCCTCCGGACCGTGCTTGCCCTGCTCGTACATCACCCCCACGTACCGCTTCTTCGACAGCAGGCAAAAGGGGAAGAAGCACTTTTCGGCCTCCAGGTTTTGCGGCGCCTTCAGCGTGCGGTTGAACTCGGTGGTCGCGCGCTCGGACGCATCCATGGCCGCCTTGAGGTCCCGGCCCGCCTCGCCCGGGAAGATGCAGAAGATAGAGTCGGTGTCGCCGTAGATGACGCGCGCGCCGTGGTGCTCCTCCATGAACGCCTTGGCTTTCATGATCATGGACCGCCCGACGGCGGTCGTGCAGGCCGCGATTTCCTTCAGGTACACCGCAGACGTGCGCGCCCCCATCTGGCCGTACAGCGAGTTGGCGGTGACCTTGTAGGCCAGCTGCAAGCCGTCCAGCACCGCCTGCGCAAAGGCGTCGTGGGCGGCCTGCACATCTACCTGCGTGCGGGGGAAGGCGCGGCGTTCCCCCGTGGCCGCGTCGATGACCTCCACGCCCTCCTCGTCGTCGCGAGCCAGAGCGCCGGTGGCCAGGCAGGCGCCCGTTCGGACGTCGGTCACGCGCTTGTGACCGATGCGTTTGCGCGTCTCTTTGCGCGCCCGCAGCAGGCGCTTGAGGATCCTGGGAATCACGCCCTCGCGGTTCGCCACGTAGCGGCAGGTCTTCTCGCCCACTTTGACGCGCTCGTCCCCTTTCCCCTGGTACAGGTCGTAGACGATGTCGTGGTACTGGACGCCCTCCAGGCCGTCGTAGCGCGCGTCCAGGACGATGGTGTCGTGGCTGAGGTTCTCGGCGATGATGCTGGAGGGATACAGCGAGGCGTAGTCCATCACCGCCACCACCCGGTCCATGTACATGCCCGTCTCCGGCTCCAGCACGATGGCGCCCTCGTAGCCGTCGTCCTCGCCGGGCGCCAGCGGCCCCACCGCCGCCCGGGTGGGGATGACGTACCCCTCGTCCGCACATTGCTTGGCGACCAGGGAGTAAATCTTGACTCCCTGCCCCCTCATGAAGATGTGGGCCAGCGGCACCCGGCACACGTTGGCCATGCCCACGTTGTTGGCCAGGGTCTCCAGCTTGACCATCAGGCGGTTGCAGAGCGCGCAATCCTGCACGCAGTAGGCTGCGACGGTGGCGCGGTCGGCGGCGGTGCCCTGCTGCAGCCGAAAGATGTCTCCCGGTCCGATGTCGTGCTTGTTCTCTTTCAAAAACTTGGCTGCCACGTGGTCGAGCTTGTACGAATCCAGACTGTGGTCGCGCCGGACCACGCGCATGAGGTCGATCACGCAGCGGCCGTCCAGCTCGTAGTACTTGATGATGTTGTCCCCCAGCGCCGAGGAGGACAGCATGGTTTCGCGGAAGGCGCACCGGGCGTTGTGCAGACGGCCCAGCTTGCTGAACTCGGGCTCGCACCCCAGCTCCCGCGCCCGGTCCCGCAGGTACGCGAAATCGAAGCCGCATATGTTGTATCCCGTGACGACGTCGGGGTCGCTCTCCCGCAGCAGCTGCGACCACCGCATCAGCAGCTCCGTCTCGTGGGCGCAGGTCACCACCTCGGCGCCCTCCACGGGGTCGCACGTCCCCAGCGTCAGCACGTGGCGCCGGTGGCATTCGGTCTCGCCGTAGCGGTGGAAGGTGGTGCCTATCTGGATCACAGGGTCCCCCCGCAGCGCGGGGAAGGAGTAGGTCAGCTTGGCGTCGATGTCTTCGATGACCTGGTTCTGGCGGCGCTTCTGCAGCTGCTCGGCATCCAGCGGCGTCACGCGAATGCTGGCCCTGTGTTCCAGGATGTTGGCCACCGCGGTGCGCTTGCGGTCCGCTTCTTTGCTGTAGCGGACCTCCACCGCCGCTCGCCGCGCCAGCAGCGCCCAGACGTCGTCCACGTGCCGGTTGACCATCTGCCGCAGCTCTGCCGAAGCAACGCCATCAGGAGGCGTTGGGAGGCCGCTCTTCAGGTGCACGCGGCTGATGCCGGCAAGCGGTGCGTTCGAGAGCCCGAAGGCGGTCTCCAGGCAGTGGCGGGCGAGCGCCAGCTGCTGCACCTTGACGGTTTCCGCTCGCGCGCTGTACACGGCGTAGATCTCGGTCGCCAACTTGTGATAGGACTTGATGGCCACCGGGAAGTCCCCGTGGGAACTCGTGCACTCGATATCGAAGCTGGCCACCAGCACCGGCGCGATGACGTCCTTGGGCTCGGCCTGCACGTGCGTGTACCGCACCACCACATCGCGCGTGCACGTCGACACCAACAACGACTTGTTGACGACGCAGTACGACCCGGCGACGCGGATCCAACCGCAGGGCGCGATGTCCTGGACGTGGCAGAAACGGATGACGGGCTCGATGTTGCTCTCGTACACTCTCACGAAATCTGACTTTTCCCGGATGAGGTACTGGGCCAAGCTGCGCATGTGCCCCTGCGACGCAGCCTCCACCCGGTACATCGTATGCTCCTCGTCGTTCTGGAAACCCGCAAACTCCTTGCGTTTCACCGGGGCCATGCGGGACACGCATTTGCGCAGGCGGTCGGGGATGTACCGGTCAGGTCTGCCGCCCCCGCCCGACAGGGCGCGTACGTAAAAGTAGGGGCGGAATCCCGTGATGGTCACCGTCATGGACTGCCCGCCCTCGTCCACTCCGAAAGCTTTGATGACGAGCTCCTGCTGCCCCTCCTCCTCGCCGTCCACGTCGTAGTGCGTCCAGGACACCACATGCATGGAGACATCCTCGATGGCGGCGGCGTCAGACATCGTGGCAGCGTGTAACCCTAACTACACGCAGGCTATATGTGCACGCTCCGCGGCCGCACACGGACAAACATACAACAGCGCTCGCATTATGTGTATGTGCACGTCCCTTCCATGTCCTCCCGTCATCAGGAAGCCATGATAGGCGCTGCCCGCGCGGCCTTTGCCCAGATGGAGGCCCGCACCCCCCCGGTGGTGTTCCAGCGCGCGCAGAAGCTGGCCCTGGCGTACTATTACGCCATCACAAAGTCCTTCCCCCCGCCCGACTCCACGTTACTGTGCGATGCCTCGTCCGGCGTGTGCCTGCTGTTCCGGCCCGACGTACCCTATCCGCAAACGCCTCCCAGGCGTGGCGGGCGGGCGCGCAACAGCGTTCCGGTGCTGGAGGACTGGACCTACCCCGACATCGAGAGCTTCGTGGAGGCCTCCACGGGCGAGCTGCCGAGCGTGACGTTCAGCGAGTTCGTGGAAGAGGTGGAGGCGCGCGGGGCTCATGCGCAGGTGGAGGCGACGTGGAATCGTTACATCAGCTCCTACGATTCACCACCCCCCGCCAAGAAGCAACGCACCGCAGACGACGACGTGCCCGTCTTGAAGGCGCGCATCGAGGAGCTGCAGCAAACGCTGCAAAAGGCGATGGCGGACATGGACAACACCATCAAGGAGCGGGACAACGCCATCAAGGAGCGGGACGTCGCCATGCGGCAGGTGCAGGTCGCCATCCACGGCCTGGCATCCAACACGTCCGCCAACATGTCCCCGCCCGCGTGGCGCCCGCCACCTCCCAAGATGCACACGCCGCCGTTCGCACGCAGCGGGCTGGGCGGCGGTGCGCGCCGGGCGCTGTCCATGTCCTCGCCGCCGCTGATGCACATGTCGCACGTCATTCAGCACAACAAGTTGGTGGGCGAGCTGCGCGGCCTGGGCTGCCTCGACGAGGGCGAGCAGCAGAGGGTGATGTCCCTGCTGCACCAGCACAAAGACGCCATCCGCGGCATGTGCGTGTCCCATGGCATCGCAAAGGCGGATGCCGTGACCTCCTGGACCCTCGAGAAGGCCGCGCTGGAGCTGTGCCGGTGCATCCAGCGCCAGAGCCTCGGTATGGCTTAGTCCACGAACGCATATTTGGTCATGTCTATGCCCACCGCCCTACAGCGGACTTGTAACAACGACCAGGACACTCCTACGCGACCCACTCCGCTATCCTGGCTGCCTCCTCCGGAATGCCAGACCCCGTTGCACCGCAGGATGCACTCGACGGAAGCCCCCGGCTGCAGGCACGTCGCGATGTCCATCGGCCGGCCTTCGGCGTCGTAGGCGCAGCAGGCGGATGCCAGGGTCACCCGCACGTTGCCGTCATCGCGCACAAACGGAACAAACCGGTACCGCTGCTCCCCTTCTGGCATAGTGACCGCTGCCTGCACGCGCTTTTGGATGTCGACCAGCTTGTCTACGAAATCGCAGGGAAACTTGAGCGTCACGTGTCGCGAGCTTGCGTGCCCCCTCTGCGCATCGTCCAAGCCGAAAGGCACGGACGCGATGGGCGTCTGCACCACAAACGGCGCGTTCGGCCGGCCGTACGACACCTGGAGCACGTTGGTCAGCGTGCTCTTCCGGATTGTGACGGCACCCGCGTCCAGCTGATGTCCCACCACCACCTGGTTGCCGCAGCCGTCGTGCCGGCGGCGGGGACCGCCGCGTGGAGTTTCCGCCGCGTCCATCACCGCACACTGCAGCGAATCCAACAGTCGGTCCTTGGATTCCAACTGGTGACGCAGGACGCTGATTTCGCGCGTCAGCCGCGCGTTGTCCTCCTGCAGCCGCAGCAGCTCGGTCAGCACGACGCCGTCCTCCATGTGTTGTGTCCCCAGCAGCGACGGAACGTTTATGACGTCACCGTCGCGAGGCCGTCGCTGGCTTTGAAAAAGAGCAGCAGTCGACTGCTGTACGAGCGAATGCCTTTGGCTTTTGTGTGTTGGCGGGTGATGTCGTCGAAGCTCTTCGTCTTGCGTTCCATAGAGCTCTGCTCACGCGTACTGTGCATATCGAAATAGCCGCTGTACTGCTCTTCTTCGTCGGCCCTGTGTGTGTGGAACATCCCAGGGCTTGTCATCATGATTTGGTGCATGAGGTCTTTGTCTGCTGCTTCTTCTTCTTCGTGTGCTGTGGATTCCTCGTATCTGACCTTGAAGTCCTCGGGGATCACGCAGTACCTGGCACCGGGTCGCGGTCGCCAGTTCACGCGGCGCCGCAGTCCAGACATGGCTGTCCGATGAAAGTCCATACATCTATACAGTAGGCGCATTATTGCCGAGCTGGAGGACGCGTACGTAGTCCCTCCATCTGTTCAGCGTGGTGACCATCCCGGACCTCCAGACGAACGCCAGGCGGTCCGCCGCGCGCACGGTAGAGATGCCGACGTCGTAACCCGTGTCTTCGCTCCACATGACGTAGGCCGCCGCTATGGCACCCCCGACGTGTTGCATGGGCTTGGACCACAGCAGCACACGATCGCCGTCCAACAAGTGCGAATGGATGGCATGAATCACCTGTGGCAGGTGCCGCATCAGTCGTTCCGGCTGGCTCGCGTCGCGAAAGTTGTCCAGGACGGGCACCCGCAGGCGCGCCGGGGCGGGCACCGCGTCCGGGAAACGCACGTCCGGCGTGCAGTTGACCCACAGCGCATAGTCCGTTTCCGTCAGCGCCTCGCCCACAAACCCCACGAACAGCCCGGGAAGGTGCGTCTGGACCTGGTAGACCATGATTGCTGAACAAAGGTGCGACATTTGACGGCATCGACGGTCAAAACCCACGACATCTGCACAGAAGCGTGCGTACATGTAGAAGTAGAATGGGTCCCCCCACCGCTCCCGCGTCGGCCTTTCCTGTGGGCGCATGTCTGCACGGAAAGGACGGCAAGCTCTATCAAATCAATACGACGGCGAAAAGCGTCCGCAAGTGGCTACCGTGTGGTTCGAGCCAAGAGCACATCGACCACCTGTTGGTCCCCGTACGCCTGTGGTTCCGTGCGCGTGCGCGTGCGCCGGCCGCAGCAGAAGAAGATGTGCTGCTGTCGCCGCACACGCTGCAATTCATTCGCAACACCATCAAAACGTCCACGACCGGGTTGTACGACTATCACGTCGCGTACGATTTGTCGGAGAAGCAGTACATCGTGAGCGGCTATGCGGTGAACAAGGACACGGATTTCGCACACCGCACGATGTCTCAGTTTGGATGTCCGCCGACGTGGCGTGGTCTGGAACTGTCGTTGACATCGGTGACGTAGAAAGGCGGGAACCAGCAGGAGTATTACATTGTACGCACTCATGCATGCACGCGTACACCTGCGCGGCTTCTTTCACTCACGATATGACATATAGATGATATGGCTCGCCCCAGGAGCAGCGATGCACCACGCATGGGCACATACACAGACGTCGTGATCCTGCGGCCGGAAGATTCGCCGTTTGCCTACCATGCCCACCTGCACGCGAAGCGGCCCCCCATGCTGCTGGTGCATGACCTGGAGTGGCAGGAGCCCGAGCTCCACACGCCCACCGACCAACCCATCCCGACGCCCACCGTGCCTGGCGCCCCCATGAAGCGGCGGCGAAAGAAGTAGGAGCGCTGAGGAGCGCCCAGGAGACTCCGTGTGTGGAAGAGCGTTTCATTATTTGAAGACGGTTCGAGCGAGAGCGAGAGCGAAAGCGAGACCTGTCTTCGTCCGGGCCGCCCTTACACGGCTGCGAGGAAGACTATACACATATATGATACAGGAAAAGGGAACCATGCAGGCACTCGCGTCGTCCTTGTTCGGACACGTCGTCCTGGCGCTGACCATTATTGCCGTCCGCGAGCCCCGCAGTCAGAAACGGAAACGGGCCCTGAGATGGACCCTGGCAACTGTGGCGCTGGGCTGGAGTATGGCGACGACCATTTGGGTCTTGCGCCGTCGAGGAGTCCGTATGGGCGGTGCCTACGCCGGAACTCTGCTGTTGACATGCGTGGTCATGTCAAGGCTGCTTGCGGTAAAACCCGCCATCGACCAGCGATGGTTCGGGGTCGTCTACCTGGTGTGCGTCTGCAGTTTTGCATTCTTGGTTGCCCAGCAGAAGTATGCGGTTCAGGTGAAGGTACTGGAGCAGAGCGTCTTGGGTGACGGCGTAGATGCCGGTCTTGTGACCCAGGTTGACCAGGTCGTCCAAGGGGGACCGCAGGAAGGCCATGCAGTCCTTGCACTGTAATGAAGCAAGGGCCGTAGGCTCTTGCGAATCCTCGCAGTCACCCATTGTTATGACTGATTGGATTGCGCGGTATAAAGTTTAAGTAATCGATGCAGGGAGGCGCGGGCAGGCCCATGGTGTCGTGGAAGAGAATGGCGGCGTTGCGGGCGGCGCTCTTGAGCAAGGGCGTCTCGCGCGGGACGTTCTTGTCGATGTCGGACGCGATGACGTACATGGCGTACAGCCAAAGGTACACGCGGTCGTCGGCGCTCTGTTTGCGGTACAACGTGGTGTACAGAAACATGCACTTGCGCACGTACTCGTGGATGGCGGGATTGCGCGAGGCCGAGGCGCGTTGCAGCAGCGCGTCCCACACGTACCACATGACATCCTTGCGTTGAGAGGCGCTGATATCGGAAACGAACGCAAAGGAGGCCGGCTGGATGCGGCCATCCCGCTTGGCGGCACGCACGCGCATGGCCTGTATCACGCCCGCGGCGGCCGTCACTTCCATGCGGTCGACGAGACGCATGGCCGATGCCAGCAGCAGGCCCACCGGCGCGGGGAGGGCGTCGGGGTAGCAGGGCGCCAGCGAGTGGTCCACTTCCCACAGGGGCCGCAACGGCCCGAGGGCTTTGCTCGAGCGAGCCTCGCCCGCGAGGGGAGGCGGCGGGGGGTTCCGGAACACGTTGCGTCGCTTGACTTTTTCCTGGGCGATGACCAGCACCAGACGGCAGATGCCGTGGCGAAACTCCTCGTTCGCGTGCGCCTTTTGCTTCTTCGCGTGCAGCGTCAGGTCGGCCAGCAGCGACGCCACCTGGTCCACCACCCAGCGGTTGCTGGACAAGAACCGCGAGGCGAAGGCGTCAAGCAGAAATCGCAGCAGGTTGCGGGCCTCGCCGCGGGTGCAGGCCAGCTCCGCCACCGCGCAGCAGCTGGCCGGCTAGTCGTGCGCGCGCAGGCCGGTCGTCAGATCGCCGTAGACATCGGATTTGCGAAAGTTGTTCACGGTCAGCATGTCTCGGGAAAGCGGTCAGTCTACTGTTATTGACTTGGTACTTTTTGCGACATGCAGCAGACGCTGGAAATCGATGAGGGATTGCAGGTAAAAACGCGTCACGGTGCGTTTTGTGTCGGTCACGAGGCGGTCCAGCGCTTCGTCGTCGATGTCGCGCAGGACGAAGGCGTCCTCTTCGCCATCACCCGGCGCCTTCTGCTGTTGCACCAGCCTGGACAGCAGGCCCTCCACCTCGCGCAGGTTGGCTTCGTAGTTGTCGGTCATCTCTTTGTACGAAGCGAAGACGGCCTTGGATTCTTTGTCGCGCCCCAGCTGCAGCACCACCTTGCGACGGCTCATGCAGTGCTCCGCCGACAGCACGGGATTCATCGCGGCCACCTGGAAGATGGGCGCCCCAGCGAAATCCACGGCCAGGCGCGGCGACTGCTGCTGCGATGCGCGCGTCTTTTTGGGAGGGGCGCAGGTCAATCGCGCCTCCTGCAGCGGCGGGCGGTACAGCGCCGCGTAGTCCTCCGGACGCATCAGCGCGTGCTTGCAGGCCACTTCGCGGAGCCAGTCCACGTCCACGCGTCGCGCCAGCACCATCTCCATCTGGTGCAGGAACACGTGCTGTTCCTCGGGGTCCAAAAACTTGTCGATGAAAAATTGCAGGCCCTGCAGCGCGGAGAAATCGATTTTGCCGTCTTTGCGCGCATACTCCTTTTGCTGGATGGCGCAATAGTTGATTTCCATGAGGTCGCCGATGACGCGCACGTTTCGATACACGATGCCGGCCATGGACACGTCGCCCCCGTGCTCCAGGTCGTACACGAGCTTGATGAGGGACAGCAGGTACAGGATTTTCACGTAATGATTGGATATCACGCCGCACAGTTCAGTCTTGTCGATGACGTGGTCCCCCGCGGCGATGCGCGACCGCTTGGGAATCATCAGCAGGCTGTCGTGGAGGGCCTGCACGTCCACTTTGAGGTGGCGCTTCAGCTGGCTCTGCAGCACGACGGTGTATCCTGCGCAGGCGTCGCGCGAGAGAAAGTTGTACTCCTGGGACGCAAACGTGTTGTCGGCGGCGAGGATGCCGTTCACCGTGCGCGTCATGCGAGCGAGTTCCTTGGAAAACACGTTTTTCAGACGACTGGCCCGGTCACCGCCGGTTTTGGACGCGGAGGCTCCCATGGAATGCGACCTGATTCCTATACAACACACTCAGCATTTTTTTGCTTTGCGTGTAGTTTTGCTGCGCTTCCCGCCACCCGCAGCCGGCGCGGCGGTACCGGCTGCTGCTGCGGCTGCTGCGGCTGCTGCGACGTCGGCGATGGCCGGTGGGACCTCGGCTGCGGGGGCTGCCTTTTTCTTTGTCGCGGCTGTCTTTTTGGCATTTGCCTTGGCGTTCGAGGCTTTGGCAGCGGCGGGAGTCAGGGCGCGCTGGCACCTGGGGCTGGCCATGAGCTCCGCGCTGCTGTTCTCGCACACGAACCGGTAGATATCCTCCGGCGCCCACGAGCCCTGGTACTGTTTGACGGGGGCGCCTTCGGTGCGCGGGACGCACACCAGCACGGGGGATTCGTCTTTGTTCTTGCTCTTTTCGAGCCCCGAAACTGCCGGCATCGCCCCCTTGGTACCCATCAAGGCCAGCGTGGTCTCGTTGTCGATTTCCACCACCGACACGTGCAGCCGTTTGGCCCAGCCCTTCCACTCCCTCCAGCCCTTCAGCTGCTTCTCCATGGTCTCCAGGGTGTCGGAGTAATACAGCAGCAGGATGTCGTCGCGCTTCAGCGCCTGCTCCATGAAACGATTGTAGGACTTGATGGGGTTGGCAAACACCCGCTGACGCATTTTGCTTACAACTAATCCAGAAAAAAGGAAAGCATACCATCCGTTGGAGGGTACGAGGAAGACTCGCTGTCACCTCGGTCGCGAGGGCGCAGGTAGAACACGTCGCTGCTCTCTTCCCGCGTCGCCACGTCGCAGTAGCGGCTCAGCTCCACCAGCAGGGGGGCGCGGTACAGCGTCGTCGCGATGCCGGCGGCCTCCTCGACGGACATCGCCACCGGCCGCGCGGCGGGTGTGCGATCTTCGCTCGCGAGCTTCTTACAGGCTTCCAGGCATCGCTCCCTCGACAAGTACGCCATCACCGCCGCGCTGCTGCCGTCGCGCAGGGGCGTCGCCAGCTGGAACCGGACGGCCGGCGCCGGGCGCGTGAAGGGTTTCGTCCCCATCGGCTGGTCGGAGGGCAGGTAGACGGTGGATACCTTCCGCACGTCCAGGTATCGGAAGTTCATGGCTGGATTACAAGTTTTCGATATGTTTGAGGATGACATCTTTGTGGCCCAGCAGTTTATGGAAACATTTGGACACCGTGACGGCGGAGATGCCGCTGACGACGGCGATGGTGTCGCACAGAGCCTTTGTTCGGCTTCGCGATTCCGCCGCTCCTCCCGCCGGCGCCGTGGCCGGTGACGGCCACCAGTGCTGGAACAGCAGGATGCCCGCGGCTGCCACGGCGGGCGGCGTGTTCTCGGTCGAGATGCCCAGCGCCTCGATGGTGGCCACCAGCCGCTTGCACTGCAGCTGGTCCGCGCAGCTCATCGACAGCCGGGACGCGAAGCGAGCCACGAAATCCAGCGGCTCGCAGGAGTCCAGGTGCGTGTCGATGAAGGGCAGCAGGGTCTTGCATCCGCGGGTCATCAGCGTGTGCTCGATGTCAAACATTTTGGCCACCTCCCGCGTGCTTCGCGGGACCTTGTGCATCTTGCAGGACATGTAGATGCAGGAAGCGATGATGCCCGCGCGGTTGTCCCCGCGAATGATGATTTTGCTGTCGCTGACGCGCTTGTACAGAGCCTTGGCCTCCTCTATCACGGCGCTGGCGATGCCGCTGTGTTGCGCTCGCACGCTCATGGTCTCGAAGGTGTGGTACATGACGCGCTCGCGGTAGTTGGAGGTGTTCCACATGTGGTACTTCTTGGTGATGCGGCAGTCGCGCCCGGACCCCGCCAGCGTCAGGTTGTAGCTGGAGTTGGGCATCAAGACGTTGAAGGGCATGCCGCAGCGGGACGGGTCCTTCTTGGACCCCCCTCCCGCGTTCTCTGCCCCCCCTCCAAAGTACCGCCACTCCGCGCCGGCGTAGATGATGCGCTCCACCAGGGCGCCGCAGTCCTCGCACGTGTAATATCCGTCGCAGGCGTCGAGGGCTCCGTTCCCGCCGCAGTACCTGCACGAGGACAACGCGGCCTGGGCGTGCCGCTCGGCCGGAGGTGCGTCTTCATCCGAAAAGATGCGCCAGATGGGCGAGTCGCAATGGCCGAAGCCTGCCATTGCTCGAGCCAGGGCATCCGGCCCTGGCGAGTCGCAGTCGCGAGCTACGCTCGCTCCAGCACTGGTTGGTGGATGCAGCTGCTGTGCGTCCCTTCGCGAGCAGTGCGCCATCCAGGCCCTTTCGTGCGCACCGAACTTTTATGTGCCGACACAGTACCAATGAACGCCGATATACTGCAAACGGGCGTGGGCCGCATCCACGACTACATCGCGGAGTACCTGTACACGCGCACCCGTCAGAAATCCATCGTCGCGCTGGACGTCGGTCGGGACCTGTACGACGCTCGCACGCAGGCGGTGCGCCCCTTCCTCAACGTGCTGGCATCCAAGGTCGTGGCGCTGTACGATGAAGACAGAGAAATCAAGGAGCGCCTGGCCAGCCGCGTCTCCACCGCCCGCCAGTTCAGCGTCGCCACGCCGGCGGTGGGTGCTGTCCTCGTGACCGTGGGGGTGGCGCTGCTCATGTTCGTGCACTACGTGGAAGCCGGCAGGGACATCAAAAACATCCACGTGACGTTCACGGTGAGCCGCGTGCTGTGGGAAGTGCTGCTGGTCATGGGCAGCATCAGCTTCCTCATCGTGCTCAGCCGCCAGGCCCGAGCGGACGCCGAGGTGGTGAAGACCAACATGGTGATCGACCTACGAGAACAAGTACCGTACACGAACTTACTGTGGGACCCCGCCATCCGTCTCGTGCACTACAACACCTTCACGGACCAGGACAAGTACGAAGCCAAACTGGAGAGCGACCCCGACCACAAAGCCATCCTGGACCAGTGCGAGGAGCCCCCGCAGGTGGGGTTCCGGGCGCAGAGCGTGGCGGTCGCGGCGTCGCCGCAACAAGGCAAGTGTACCCCGCCGACGCCCTTCCGATTGACCGACCAGTACCTGAAGGACCTGAGGCAATGGATCGTGGACTTTTACACCCACCGCGACGAAATCGTGTACCGCCTGCGCACCGCCGACGGACCGGCCATGACGCGGCGGCTGTCCAACGCCACCACGCAGCTGACCGGGCTGCTCAAGACATCGCGCGTCCCTACGATGTCGACGGCAGACGCGGACGCCTACATCGACCGCACCATCCTGCCCCTGGTGCTCAGCAAGATGGCCCAATTCGACGAAGCCAGCGTTGTGACGAACGGGGGCAAACCTTACTCGACGTTTGAAAACTTGAGTTCGGATGAATGCGTCGACCGCTGCATAGCGGATGCGCCCCGGTGCGGCATGGCATCCGCCGCGGACGGCGGGTGTCGGCTGTACGATGCCAAGGACTGGCCAGGGGTCGGTCGCGCAGGGGGCGGGAAGCGGGGCCAGGTGATGGTGCCCGACCGCGGCACGGGCACGGCCACGGTGTTCACGCGCGGGGTGCTGGCGGAAGGCGACGCCCGCCGCACGAAGGCGTTCATCAGCCAGCGCGCCTACGGCACGCTCAAAGACTGCGCGGACGCGTGCAGCACCTTGGAGGATTGCGGCTTTTGCACCAAACAAGCGGGCCGCTACTTCATGGGGGCGTCGGGCGAGCCGCCGGGGCTGACGGACGCGACGCAGGAGTGCAAAGACGATTGCTACTACTTCAAGAGCGCGTCTCCGACCGCTCCTGCATTGAACAGCGACCGCATCCAGCACCTGGCGGGAAAGATTGCGGTCCTCTACGCCACCAACGGCATCATGCCGGACGCCGCGCACGACCGCCTGCTCGACGGCCTGCAGAAGGCGCTGTCGCCCCAGGCCTTTGCGCAGGCGAAGCCGTTGTACGAAGACCTGCTGCGCAAGACCAAGGAAGCGTGCACGCGCGTGACGAGGGAGACGTCCGCCTACGCCAACGACCGCGCCTTCGTGACGACGCTCGGCGGCCTGTCGAAAGCGGAGTTTGTGGCGCAGCTGGTCATGCCCGTCCACGACATCAAAGTCGCCGTCAAGGCCCTGCAGGACGGGGTGGCCACGCAGGACCGCATCGACCGCCTGCGCTCCGGGGCATCCAACACGCGGGACATGGTCATCCTCGTCAACATCATCGTGCTGACGATGGTGTGTCTCGGGGTCGTGGGCTACTACATGGTCGGCAAGGACTGGCTGCGCATGTCGGTGGAGACGCGTACGCTGTCGGTCACGCAGTACCTGGTGCTCACCCTGGGCGTCATCTTCTTCATCATCTTGGTCAGCGGTTACCGCAAGCGTAGGGACGTGGATGCGGCCTCGCAGCTGGACGACCGACAGAAGGCCACGCGGCGTTTGCAGGGGACTTCCCTGGCGGCGGACAGCTACCTGGACGAACACATGCCGCTGGTTTCCAAGCTGCTGGGGCGCAGCGGGCTGTCTCGCGACCCCTACACCGGCAAGTTGTTGGATGCCAATCACGCGCCCGTCGACCTTCGCGACGTCGCCTGGACGACCCCCATCGAGGCGGGCGCGGTGGGCGACGAGCTGCTGGTGTTTGCCTCGGAGATGCGGGCGCTCATCATCGTGATAGACCAGACCGTCAACGACTGCAGCGACATCCTGGGGCTGCGCCCGACGCTGGCCTTCCCGTGGAACGAGGTCATGCTGAGCGTGTTGGGCATCGTTGCCATCTACCTGACGCACATGTTCATGTCACGGTACCTGATGCCGGGCGAACTGCTGCAGAAGCTGCGCATGCTGGCGCGGAGAGCCAAGTTCCAAGATTTCAACGTCACGGCGACGGTGGACGCCACGCAGGATTTCGCCGCCCAACTGATTTCCATGCTGGTGCTGATGGTGGTGCTCATCCTCATGATGTACTCCTCGGTGTACTCCACGCAGCACTACCGTGCGCAGGCGCGGTCCGCGTGCGACAAACGACGCACGCGCGACGATTAATCAAACCCCAAGCGCACGGTCGAAAAGGTCTGATGCATGCCGTGCGAATCGACGTTGGCGTTGACGATGCGATACATGATGACCTTGCGTGTCCCCACGTTTTTCTCTTTGGCGATGACGCAGTATCCGTGCAGGCGCAGCACCTGTTTCACGACCGTGATGACCTTCTTCTCCGTGATTTCAGTCAGGTACAGTCGCGCTTTGCAGGGGATGTAAAAGGTCTGCAGCACGGGCACCATGTCCTGCACCCTGGCCACCGCGTTGACCCTGCGGAGGTCGTACCGGGTGAAGGTGCGTTGGTCGTTGATGTCGGAAAGACCCAGGCATCGCACCAGGTTGTTGACCACCTGGAGGTCGATGACGCGAGTGAACAACTGATTGATTTTCATCCCAATGTGGGAAGGGGCCGCAGTTATTCCTATTTCTACGCGAGAAGTACTACGCGCAACGTGCGATATAAATAACGGGCACGGCGAGGACGATGCAGAAAACCACAACATGGAGCGTGCCCCTCGTCCTTCGCTCTGTTGGATGGGCACGCCGGAGCAGGAATTGGCCTTAGTCATCCTGCAGGAGAGGTGCAGAAAGCAGAGAGCAGAAGCCTGTCAGCAGCAACATGCACACATAGCGGAGCTGCAGCAGCGGGCGGAGCACCTGCTGGAGCGTGTCCCTCCTTCTTCGCTTCACATTCGCCTGCCCGACTGCAACCATCACCTGCGCATCCCGAAAGATGCCGTCGCGCCGCGGACGTGTCCCGAGTGTCAGCGACGACTGTCCGAGACGACCCTTCAGCTGCTGGAGGCCGCCAGCGCACCGCTGCCCGCGGAATGAATGTGCGCAGAGAGTAGATACATATACGCATGGACGGCGCCGCTGTTGCCGGTCAAACGCAAACGCAAGCGAGCCCGTCCCCGTTGGTGGCATTCTTCGCGTCGCTTCAGGAGCTCCCGGACCGACTGTACGAGGGCAGCATGGACATGGCCGTGACGTTCCGCGATAAAATCAACAAGTACGCCGACGTGGTGTCCGGTAAGAACAACGACCACACCAAGGAAACCGAGTACGTCATGCTGGAAAACAAGAAAACCCTCGACGGTCTCTGGCGTCACGATCGATGGCTGTACGACGTGTTGCTTAAGCTCAGCAGATCGGGGACGACCGTTTTGAACGACTACCAACTGACCGTACTGCGGCAGATGATCCTCGTGAAGAAGCGCAGCAAGTAGCGGAACTATGCGGCATCCAGTTCGTCGGCGATGGCGCGCAGCCTGCGTCCGATGTCTTTGACATCGACGGCGCGCTTCTTCGCAGGGGCGGTCGCGGGTGCCGGTGCTGGTGTCGCTCCTGCGGCGTTTTCCGTGCTGTAATCCTCGATGATGTGACGGCTCACGGCATCTTTGTCTTTCATGGCACCGTACTTTGTGATTTCGTCCGGACTGGGGTTGCGGTCGAGCAGGAGATTGAACATCTCGATCACGTGGAGCTTGATAGCTTTGTTGCCGATGTCGCCGGTCGCCGCTCCGGGAGAGAGCTCCGGTGCTCCTTGGTTGGGTTTAGGGTCCTCGAAACGTTCCATGGCGCTATTGTTCGACGACGGAAACGCAAAGGCGGTCGCCAACAGGGCCAGGGCGACGGCAACGAACATGCAGACGACCGCGATGTTTTTGGGTTCCATGATTGCTTTGTTGCGAGAAAATCGTTGCTGTTGGAAAGGAAAAGAGTATGACCACAGCTCATGGTCACGGACACGGACACGGACACGTGCCCCTGGTGCTGGTGCTGGACTTGGACGGAACCATCGTAGGGGACGTGGCATCGCAGGTGTGCGAGTACGAGCTGCTGGAGGCGACCGCGGCGGCCGCGCCCATCAAAAAGGCGTTCAAGACCGATTTAATGGACCAGCTGAAGGAGACGCGGCTCATCCGCCCTGGATTCCGCACCTTTGCCCGCGGCATGTCCAAACGTGGCGTGGAAATGTTCGTGTACACTGCGTCGGACACCAAGTGGGCCAACATCATCGTGCCGGCCATCGAGACGGTCGTGGGCGTGCGCTTCAATCGCCCGCTGTTCACGCGGAAGCAGTGTCAGCTGGTCGATGGCGTGCTGAGGAAACCCGTCAAGGCCATGATACAGAGCATCTACAGCTGCCTGCGCAAGCGACATCGCGCGCTCCTGCATCCGTCGGACCTCGAAGGCAGGCTGGTGTTCATCGACAACAGCGATGTCATGCTGCAAGATGCCGCCGTGACGGTCCCGCTGCTGCGCTGTCCGACGTACGCGGCCACGCACGCCTACGATGTCTTGCGATGGGTCCCGACGAAAACGATGCGCACGGCGGCGGAGACCGTGGGCGGGGTGCTGAAGCGATACGGCATGCTGGCCGCGGGGGCGACGAGCATGCGCGAGAGGGGAGGGAGGGAGATGCTGCCCCCCTCCTTGCGAGAACTTTACTACCGAACTCTGAGTGGCATGATTCGTCGCGAACACGGGGCCGCTGCGGCGAACGAGCGGGACCGCGACCGTACCTGGGAGGGCATCGCGAGGGAACTGTTGCAGTGGTGCCAACGGGGCAACGTGGATGCCGCGAGGCTCGTTCGAACAGCCGCACTTATACGCTGACGCATTGTACGTACAGCACAACCATGCCTCCTGCTGCTGCTGCTGCTGCTGCTGCTGCTGCTGCTGCTGCACCCGTCTCCACCGTCGTGCTGTCCATCGACGTTGGCATCAAGAACCTGGCGTATTGCGTGTTTCGTGCGCAGGACGCCACCGTCCTGTTTTGGAAGGTCTTCGCCATCGTGGGCGGCGACCGCGACGTGTGCGTCAATCTCCTGCGCACGGCGGAGGTGGTGGAACAGCCGTCGGACTCCGAGAGTGAAGAGTCGCACGAACGTCCCTTCGCGTCGTGGTCGGACATCGACCATGTGGTGATCGAGCAGCAGCCGGGGCGCAACATGCGGGTGAAAGCCGTGGAAAACTACTTGCACATGTTTCACGTCATGAAGGGACGCAAGGTGACGGTGTACAGCGCGCGCCGGAAGTTGGCGGGCAGCGGCATGGAACATCGGGGTCGTTCGGCCGCGCAGTACCGGGCGCGCAAAAAGGCCTCCGTCGCGTTGTGTCGCGACTGGCTGGAGCGGCATCCGCAGAACGCCCGCTGGAAGGACATGGTGTTCGGCAAGGGTGTGAAAGCGGACGACGCCGCGGATGCCTTGAACCAGGCGCTCAGCTTCTGCGGAGTCGTCGCGGTGGACCGCGACCGCTCGCCGCCCCGGGCGCAGGTGACGGTGCGCGCCCGGAAGCCCACCGCGCGACAGGCCGCGGGAGGGGGCAGGTACACCGCCAGCAACCTCAAACACATCCTGTGCAAGGATTGGAAGGACATGTCGCGGGAGGAACTGAAGGTGCGCATGGTGGGAGGAGGCGACAAGAAAGTCGCGGCCGCCGTGCGTCGTCTGTACGGGGGCGACGCGGATGCTGCCATCGACCATCTGCGCCCCTTTGCGAGCGCGTCTGATTCAGCTTAAAGGACATCGTACGTCATGATACGCGAAGAACGATGGCAGAGCAAGCGACCTTTGGTCGCGCTCGGGAGCTTCGCTCCCTGGAGCAAGACACCGCTGGTCTCGGGCTCGAGTTTCTGATGAATCGCAAGAAGACATCTTCCATCGACGGCATGTCGCAGAGGAGCGGGGACAGTCCGCCGCCATCGGTGTGCGGCAGCGCGGGGAGAGCGGCCAGCATGCGCAGCGTCTCCCTGCACGATGCCGACGACGGCACGGACAGCGCATCGGTGTTGGCGGACGATTTCCAAAAGGGCTTCGAGCGCAACAACGGAGGCGGAGGCGGAGGCGGAGGCGGCAGCGGGTGGCGTCCTCCCCCTCCTCCACCTTCTTCCGACGGCGGCGAATCCTTCGCCCCCTCCTACCGCCAGAGCAACGTGCGGAGTCGCGACCGCGAACGGGAGAGGTCCTACGTCCAGGACGAGCTGAACCGCAAGTACGAGATTCTGTACCAGCTGGAGAGGTTGGAAAAGCGCGGGGTGCAGCTGCCGCGCAAGTTCACCTTGGCATCGTCCCTGGAAGAGATGCAGACGTGCTACGACCGGATCAAGCGGGAACGCGAGGTGGACAACGCCGTGAGGTTCCAGCGCACCTGGCTGGTCAACTGCATCAACGGCATCGAATACCTGAACGGCAAGTTTGACCCGTTCGACATCAGCCTCGATGGTTGGGGCGAGAACGTTCAGGAGAACATCAATGATTACAACGACGTCCTGGAAGAGCTCGCCGAAAAGTACCGGGGCCGAGGCAAGATGGCTCCGGAGCTCAAGTTGCTGATGATGGTGTCCGGTTCCGCGGTCATGTGTCACATGCAGAACAAGCTGTTCAAGAACATGCCCGGAGCCGAGCGCGTGCTGCAACAGAACCCGGAGCTGGCGCGTCAGTTCGCCGCGGCCACCATGAACACGATGGCGCGCGACGAAGCGTCGGCTGGCGGTAACAGCAACAACAGCGGCGGCGGGGGGCTGGCGAGCATGCTGGGGTCGTTGTTCGGAGGCGGAGGTGGAGGAGCGACTTCTGATATCGGAAACATGCCTCTGAAATCAGGGGGTGGCCCCCCTCCGCCTCCCCAGGACGGGCGCCGGAGCATGCAGGGCCCCACGGACGTCGATGAGTTGCTGATGGAACTGCAGCAGCAACAGGCTGCGGCTGCAGCAACGGGTCCAGCGCCGCCGATTCAAGTGACCGTCCATCCCACGCAGGTCCCGCGCTCGCTGCAGGTCGACGATGACGACGGAGACACCGCCAGCGACATCAGTCTGGACAACCTGCTGGCGCACGGCCTCTCTTCCATGTCGGCACCGCAGTAGAGAAGGGACGGTTTTTTCTGAGCCAGGTGTAGTAGATACCTATGTCGTTCCCGCTACCGGCCGACTGGCCCAGCGACATGACCAGTCCGGAATACGGCCGTTACATGTACGCGTACTTCAATGGAGCAGCGGCACCGCCTCATCGCGTGTCGGGCGCCGGCAGAGAGAATCAATGCGTGAAAAATCCCAAAGCCAAAGCCGCCATCATGCGTCATCAACTCGTCATCAACATGGCGCTGCGGGCCGACCGCAACAGCGGCCAGCGCGGCATCCTCTGCTGGCATTCCACCGGGTCGGGAAAGTGTCACGGCGTCGACACGGAAATCATGATGCACGACGGCAGCATCAAAGCCGTGCAGGACGTCCGCGTGGGCGATTTGCTGATGGGGGACGACTCCACGCCGCGCCGGGTGCTGTCCCTTGCCTCTGGGGAAGACGAACTGTACGATGTCGTTTCCGACGAAGGCCTCGTCCGGTACACGGTCAATTCCGAACACATCTTGTGCCTGCGCAAGAGCTCATCGCTTCGCGCACACGATGACCCCGAAGTCACGGAAATCCCAGTCTCCACGTACCTGCAGCTTCCGGCGCCGCACCGGCGCGAACTGCGCGGTTATCGAGTCAGCGCGACGTTTGCCCAACAGCCGCAGCAGGGCGCGCTGTCTCTCCTGTTGCTGATGGAGTCGGTGGACCGCGCCCTGCAGCGCGGCG
>JACCDW010424227.1_pt1 | contig 36914 bp, 29 predicted proteins | sample 7449781 | NCBI WGS metagenome assembly JACCDW01 (sample SAMN15323449, study PRJNA562643) | freshwater metagenome | isolation source: river surface water | place: USA:Blue River Watershed | collected 2017-08-18 | reverse complement strand
GGCATAGTGCCGGTACATATCGTACAGGCGATGGTCGTGGAGGCGGAGGAACAGGTCAGCAGCGTTTTGCCCCTCTCAATAGCTGGCCGGACAATACAAATCTTGATAAAGCACGCAGACTTCTCTGGCCAATCAAACAGAAATATGGTCAAAGCATTTCGTGGGCAGATCTTATGATTCTCGCAGGAAATGTTGCACTTGAAACAATGGGTTTCAAAACATTCGGCTTTGCGGGTGGTCGCGCTGATGTGTGGGAACCAGAAACAGATGTGTATTGGGGTAAAGAGCGTTCTTGGCTTGATGACAGACGCTATACTGGTGATCGCAATCTTGAAAATCCACTTGCTGCTGTTCAGATGGGTCTCATTTATGTGAATCCTGAAGGCCCTAATGGTAATCCTGATCCAATCGCTGCAGCCAAAGACATTCGCGAGACATTTGGTCGCATGGCCATGAACGATGAAGAGACAGTTGCACTCATCGCCGGTGGTCATACATTCGGTAAAACACATGGTGCCGGCCCGACTTCACATGTTGGCCCAGAACCAGAAGCAGCTTCAATCGAAGAGCAAGGTTTGGGTTGGACAAGCTCATTTGGCACAGGAAAAGGAGCAGATGCTATTACTAGTGGTTTGGAAGTAACATGGACCACAACTCCAACACAATGGAGCAATAATTATTTTGAGAATCTCTTCAATTATGAATGGGAATTGACAAAGAGTCCTGCTGGTGCTCATCAATGGGTTGCGAAAAATGCTGAGAACACGATTCCTCATGCATTTGATTCATCTAAGAAGCAATTGCCGACTATGCTCACAACTGATTTATCACTTCGTTTTGACCCTGCATATGAAAAGATTTCACGTCGATTCCTTGAGAATCCAGATCAATTCGCCGATGCATTTGCTCGTGCATGGTTTAAATTAACACATCGTGATATCGGCCCTAAAACTCGCTATGTAGGCCCTGAAGCACCAACAGAAGATTTGATATGGCAAGACCCAATTCCTACATTGAATCATCCTGTGATTGATGCAAATGATATCGCCTCACTCAAGAAAACTATTCTTGAATCTGGTTTAACAATTTCAGAACTCGTTTCAACAGCATGGGCATCAGCATCTACATTCCGTGGCTCTGATAAGCGTGGTGGCGCGAATGGTGGTCGTATCAGACTTACTCCACAGCGCTATTGGAATGTAAATAATCCTGCTCAATTGTCGAAAGTATTGGATGTCTATGAGAAAATTCAACAAACATTCAATGCAAGTGGCAAACAAGTATCAATGGCAGATCTCATTGTTCTCGGTGGATGCGCTGCAATTGAAAAAGCAGCAGCAAATGCTGGACATTCAGTGAGTGTACCATTTACACCAGGCAGAATGGATGCTTCACAAGAGCATACAGATGTTGAATCATTTGGAATGCTTGAGCCAATCGCTGATGGTTTCAGAAATTATAAGAAAGCAAATTATGTGTACTCAACCGAAGAACTTCTTGTTGATAAAGCACAATTGCTCACGCTCACCGCACCAGAGATGACTGTACTTCTCGGTGGTATGCGTGTATTGAATACAAATTATGATCAATCTAAGCATGGAGTATTCACAGCAAAGCAAGATACATTGAGTAATGATTTCTTTGTGAATTTGCTAGACATGAATATCAAGTGGAATCCAATTGATGCACATAATGAAGTATTTGAAGGCACTCATCGCATAAGCGGTGAAAAGGTTTGGTCAGCCACACGCGCAGATTTGATTTTCGGATCAAACTCAGAATTGCGTGCTCTGGCTGAAGTATATGCTACTTCAAATGCAGGCAATAAATTCATCAATGATTTTATTTCAGCATGGAATAAAGTGATGAATGCGGACAGATTTGATTTAGCTTAATTGTACATGAATGAAAAAGGTGGTCTTGTTTACTCATGACCACCTTTTTTTGTAACCATTTGACTCTATCTTCGTACAATCACAACATTTTCTGAGAATATTCATGCTAGCTATATCCGAACTCTCCAAACAATATGGATCTTTCAAAGCACTTGATTCTATCTCTTTCACAGCAGAGTCTGGAAAGATTTGTGGAATCGTTGGTCCAAATGGTGCAGGAAAAACCACTACGATTCGAATCATATTGGGAATTCTGGGAGCAAATTCCGGTACAATCACATATAAAGGGATACCTATTTCTGATATTCCTCGAAGTGCATTTGGGTATTTACCAGAAGAGCGAGGATTATATAAGCAATCAACTGTCCAAGAGACATTACTGTATCTTGGAGCATTAAAATTTCCGGATAAGCAGAAACTCAAGCAGCATATTGATCAATGGCTTGAACGATTCCTCATCCCGGAGTATAAACACAAGAAAATTGAAGAATTATCAAAAGGCAATCAGCAGAAAATTCAATTCATTGCTTCTGTTTTGCATAATCCTGAATTACTCATCATCGATGAACCACTTTCAGGATTGGATCCATTGAATCAGGAATTATTCAAGGATATCGTAAAAGAGTTACGAATACAAGGTAAAACCATTCTCTTTTGCACGCATCAATTGAGTATAGCGGAAGTATTATGTGATTCAGTTATCATGCTGAATAAAGGAAAAGTAGCAATGAGTGGGAATATGCAGGACATATTAAATGCAGGAAATAAAGACATACTTGTTGAATTTTCTCATCTTCATTCCTCTCTTATCCCCAATGAATATAGGGCAGCAGGAGAACGCAGATGGATAATACCCCTTGGAGAATCTGATACAATTGCGAGCATAGTACCCTTACTTTCTCAATATGGTGAGATTGAGAGCATTAATCCATATCGTCCAACATTGCTTAGCATCTTTAAACAACAGATCGAACAAACCGAGGAGACAATTGCATGAATTGGAAATCCGTTTTCACAGTCGCCTCTTGGGAATTCATTCAAAAAGTAAAAACGAAAGCTTTTATACTTTCAATGATTTTGAGTCCAGTCATAATGGGAGTATTTTCAGTACTTCCAGTATTACTCACAACTGTTTCTGTTGAAGAGCCTAAGAAGATATTGATACTCGACAAACAGCAGTCGATTGGTCAATTAGTGAAGCCTAGTATTGATAGCATTACTTATACAGGTGGGGAGAAGAAATTTGATGTGACAGTAAAAAAGATAGACCCTAGTACAATTCTAGATATCAAACAATTTCAACAGTCATTATTGAATGAGGAATATGTAGGTTTATTTGTTATTCCCGCTGATATTTACTCATCAAAGACAATGGAGTATCATGGCCAGCATGTAAGTAATGCAAGGGAGCTGGAAGAAATCACAGATATATTTGAAACTGTATTGCAAGATTCTCTATTGAAATTCTATGGAGTAAAGGAATCTGAATTTACAGCCATTAAGGAAGGCATCGATCTCAAAACAATTAAAGTACAAAAGGATGGAAGTTCTGAGTCAGGTTCATTTCTTGTTGAATTCGCAAGTGTCTATGGAACAATTTTCATCATATTAATCATGGTGAGTTTTTCTGGCCAGCAATTAGTGCGAAGTCTTTTGGATGAAAAAACCAATCGAATCATAGAGATTTTATTATCATCAGTAACACCAATGGAATTGATGTCCGGAAAATTGCTTGGACTTGGTGGATTGGGTTTGATTCAAGCATCACTCTGGCTTTTATTCGCCTGGCTAGGAGCAACTTTTTCACAAGTTGAAGTATCTGTATTTTCATCCATTCATCTGATATTTCTCTATGCGATGCTTGGATATTTCTTGTTTGCATCTATAATGATAGGTTTAGGTTCTTTAGCTACCACAGAGCAAGAAGCACAAACTATGACGGGATATATTGTTATGCTGGCTACATTACCTTTCATTTTGATGTTTGTCATCATTGAGAATCCTGGGGGGACTATCACAACTGTATGTAGTTATATCCCCTTTCTTACACCTGCAGTGATGAGCGCAAGGATAGCACTCATGATGCCACATTGGAGTGAGATTGTGATATCGGTGCTCGTATTGATATTGTCAATATTCGCATCACTTTGGGTATCAGCAAAGTTGTTTACAGTTGGAATGCTGACTTATGGAAAACGTATTTCTTTCTCCCAGGCAAGGACAATCGTTATTGGAAGAGATAATAAATCTTGATCACGGGATTGGCCATTCTACTGTATATAATGTAGTTTCAAAAGTTCTTAGACATATCATATATCGAGATTATATTCTAAATGTGCATTTCTGTAACTTGTAATGCATGAATAGAATCACACAGTATATCACTCGCCCAATCTGGCTCCTTTCTTTAGTGAGTTTGTTCTCAGATATCACATCGGAGATGATTTATCCAATCATGCCAATGTATCTGCAATCAATAGGATTTTCGATTTTATGGATTGGGTTTTTGGAAGGCATTGCGGAAGCCATTGCAGGCCTTAGCCAAGGATATTTTGGCAGAGCATCTGATTTAGCTGGGAAGAGAATGCCATTTGTGCGACTTGGCTATGCCTTAACTGCATTGTCAAAGCCAATTATTGGAGTATTCAGAGATCCTTTTCTCATTTTACTCGCTAGATCTGCTGATCGTTTTGGAAAAGGCATTAGAACCGGCGCTCGAGATGCGATTTTATCTACAGAAACAACAAATTCTCATAAAGGGCAAGTATTTGGATTTCATCGCTCAATGAATACAACCGGCGCGGTGATTGGCTTATTACTCGCTTTGGGATATCTCTATTATCATCCGGGAAATTATCAGACCTTATTTCTCATTTCAGCAATACCTGCAATCATCTCAGTTGCTCTTACTTTTTTTGTTAGTGACTCTCAGATTCATCTTAGCAAAGCACAACCCGAAATCTCTGCTTTTACTTTTCTGAATTATTGGAGCAAAAGTTCACTGGAGTATAAAAAGGTAGTTATCGGTTTACTTGCCTTCACACTCTTCAATGCTTCTGATTTTTTCCTATTGCTAAAAATGAAATATGATGGACTGGATGATATCTCCGTTATTTCCATTTATATCTTCTACAATCTTGTCTATGCAGTTACAGCATTGCCTCTTGGAATAGTAGCTGATCGCATTGGCCTTAAAGCAATGTTAATTATTGGATTATCTGCTTATGCAGTATTGTATTTTGGTATGGCATTGATGTCTGGCGGAACCCCATTCTTCTTTTTCTTTTTTGCTTATGGTGTATACTCTGCGGCAACTGAGGGAATTAGTAAAGCCTGGATTTCCAATGTTTGCGAACATCAGGATTTGGGAACAGCCCTTGGTACTTTTCTAGGATTTCAAAGTATTTCTTTGATGACAGCAAGTATTTTGGCTGGAATATTATGGTCATTAATTGGCCCGAGTAAAACCTTCCTTATTGTTGGTAGTATCACAACCCTTCTAATCTTCTATTTTCTTACATTGAAAAATCCGGGACATGTCCGGTTTGCCACAGATAATCCTGATCCACTTGTAGAATGATTACTTTTTATTCAGGATAAATATTCCACAACCATAATTGCATTGACAATTATTCGCAATCATTTCATCTGTTAGATCGATGTCTTCATAGAATTCTCCAGCATCATCAACATAGGAGAATGAAGTTATCATATAATGTTTATTTAAGAGATCTTGAAGATATGCAAGGGAGAATACACGATGTGCATTGAATTCAATTCTTTGTGGTCCTATTGGAACTGAGAAATAAAATGTTCCACCCTGTTTGAGCATCAGCGTTATATTCTGAATCGCTTTCAGATACCCCCAATAATCAATCGGATCACCATAACGGCCAAGTCCGAAATGTTCAATCGCATGCAATGAAGAAATTGAATCCGTATAATTCAATAGATCTTCCGGTAATTCCATGAGATTTGCTTGTCGGAAGGAGATATTCTTTACCGAACTTTCAATGGGGCGAATATCAAGGAGTTCAATCTGGCGATAGGATGCAACATGCGCAATGAAGCCATCTGTTCTGGAGCCGATATCAACATGTTTTACTGGTTTAGCTTCATGTATTTTTCTTGCGATGAATAAATCCTGATGAAAATAATGCCCTTTCATCACTCCGCCTTGATCATCTTTATCGGTTATAATCGGAAAAGGCGTTCCGATGAAAAATGTTGCATCATTTCCCTTTTGTTTTTTTAATTCAGTAAAATCTCGCTCATACCATGAAGTTTTTTTGGGAGATAATGCTTCAAGGAATCTCTTGCCATCAAAGCCGAAATACAATAAGCGTTTATAGATATTCTTAAGAAGTGTTTTCAATTGTATTCAAGGAAAAAAGAAACAATGCTTGCAAAGATACTCAAAAAACATCCCGTGCAGAATCTGCACGGGATTGTTCTAAGCATCATGGTTATTGCCAAGAAAGTGAAAAACCAGCAGAAATATTCCGAGGTAATCCAGGCTCGATATAGGCAGGATCTGCAGACTTAGGTCTTTCAGGATTAATCCATACACCTGACATATACACTGCATTAAGCATATTCATCATTCGCCCAAAGACTTTCAAATCAAGTGTTTCACTCAATTCCATAGTATAGGAAACAGAGCAATCAATCATTCCATAGGGATCAACATGTAATGTATTCGCATCATCAGCATAGTATTGACCGAAATACCGATAATCAATTCCGAATTGTAAACCTTTTACATATTCTGGTGCATAACCAACTTGCACTGTTCCAAATAATGAAGGAATTCCGGCAATCTCTTTATTCGAGTAATCAACATATGAAGCACCTGTTTTGGCACCATCAACAATGGAATCAATAACATAATCGATATAAGTGTTTTTGCTGGCAGTCAATGTAAGATTCATTGAAATACCATTGTTCCATCGAACTGCATGACTGAATTCACATCCTATTCTTTCGGTTTTCCCAGCACTGAAATAGAATCTTCCACCAGCATAGGGAATGATATCATTGATTGTTGAAATAGAGTATAATGCAATGTCCGATTTCACTTCCGCTTGTCCGATCCCAAGCCAGTTATTGGAATATGTTTGTGATTTATATCCAACTTCTAATGATGTGGATTCAATTGGTTTTAGCAAAGGATTAATGACAAATGAACTGAGTGATGCTGGAGGATCAGTTTCATTTCCTGCTGGGACTTCAATTCCTCCACCAATATTTGCATATAATGACATATCTTCATTCATTCGCCATGTGATTCCTGCTTTTGGAGTAAATCGTTCATAGGACATATCTTGTCCACTAAACACGGGAGCTGCACCATCGATATAGATTTCATTGTAATATGTAACTTTATCATAACGACCACCAAGGATCAAGGAAATCTCATCATCAATCATTAATTCTTCTTGTAGAAATAACCCAATATTTTGAGCACCCTCTCTTTTATTGGTTCTGAGAATATTTCCACGATTACCATTTATCAAGTTGTAAAATAAAATTGCTCCATCTTGATATTGATAATCTAATCCTGCCATAAATAAACTATGAATCGAAGGTGTAATCTGATTTGCTGATTTGATTATTGCATTTCCACCGGTATGATATCTTGTAAAATCTCTGAAAGTATTACGCTCTGATCTTTGAAGAAATTTACTCTGTAAATATGCCATCGTGCTTAATGAAATGGTTTCGGATAGAGCATGTTCGATTGTGAATCCAATTCTACCCGATGTATTGCTTCTTCGTTCATTTCTTTGAATAAACGTTGGATTGAATGTCGAAGTATCGGCGCTCTTTGAAGGATCTTGTTGATATTGAGCAAGATTTAATGGACCCGGTATTTGGAAATTCACATTTCCTGCTAGAAGATGGACACCTATTTTTGTTCTAGCCGCTATTTGATTGACAAATCCAGCGCTCATCTGCAATGCATCACTTTTGGATTGAGCACGCCACCCATCAAAAGAAGAACTTCCAATTGTCGCATAGAATAATCCAAGATCTGTCATACCTTTGGCTTGAACTGTATATTGTTTCAAACCGAAACTTCCAATTTGCGACTGAAATGTAAGCTTTGTGTCTGTGTCTTTCGGCACCGTTGAAAAACTGATCACTCCGCCTGATGCATTCCCAAACAATGCTGAACTATTTGAGCGTAAAATCTCTGCTGATTGTATTGATAGAGGATTAATAACATCTAATGCAGTTCTACCATCAGGTTCTGTTTCAGGAATTCCATCTACTAAAACCCGTATACCACGAGTTGTACCAGCATTAGAGCGTTCTCCGGCGCCACGAGCACCAAATCCACGAATAGAAATGCGAAGATCTTGATTGCCCGATCTATTCTGTACTAATACCCCAGGCACAGTTTGAAGAATATCATCTATACCATAACCACGCTTTAATTGAATATCTCGTAAACCCAAAATAGTAACAGCAAGTGGTACCTCTAAATTCTGTTCAGGTTGTCGCAAAGCTGAAACTGTGATGTCTTTAGCAATAACTTTAGCAGAATCTGTATTGTTTTGTTTTTTTGATTGACTTTGTAATGTGAAAATAAAAGAGAAAAACACGAGAATATACGATAGTATAATCTGAAGAATGTTCATTGAAATACTCCAAATGATATAAATATGTTCCATGAGTATTGTAGCTCATGGCTATGTTCATCAAGAGTATTTTGGAGGAGGAATGAAAGGATCAGTATGTGCAAAAAGCAGAGATTTGGATTCAACATTCTCATTATATAATTCGATGAATGTTGATATAACTTTTGGGGTTATATATGTAATAGGTGCAAGCTGTTTTGTAAAATCCGAAATAGCTAGTAATTGTTGATCATGGTAGGGATTAGATTTGAGAAATCCGGCTATGAATTTGACAATTGATTTATTTATCGATGTTTCTTTTTTGTCATGAATACACTGAAGAACAATTACTCCATCTTTTGTCTCTTTTGACACAAGATCATACATCTCACTTTTATATTCAAATTCATACTCATGTTCCCATCTCAATGAAGAGAATTCATATTGTTGTAAAGTCAGATTAATCACTTCCCCTTTTTCTTTCTTCTTTAGCACCTCAATCATATGTCTTTTTGCTCTTCCTTTTTCATAATGCAAAAACATCATGGTTCCAGAAAATGGAAGTATCATTGAGCAGAGCAATATGAAGGATACAATGACTTGCAATGGAATAATAGATTCTTTGGAAATGGCTAATACAAGGACAAAAATGGTATTTTTTCATAAATTTGTACCACATTAATTGCCCGGATGGCGAAATTGGCAGACGCGCTATATTCAGGTTGTAGTATTCGTAAGGATGTGCAGGTTCAAGTCCTGTTCCGGGCACCCTATATTCAAACCCGTACTATGCGGGTTTTTCCATTTCTGTTCCTCATTATCATTCTTCTTATATCTTCTTCTTCCTTTGCACAGAATCCTGACTTGCGATCCGCTTTTCAGAAAGGAAAAGATGCAATGAATAATGGTGAATATGAGATTGCAAGAGAACATTTTGAAGCTTGGACTAAAGCAATGCCAAGAGATGCAATTGCATTTGTGCATCTTGCATCATGCCAGGCAAGATTGGGGAAAGATAGTGCAGTTATATTTTCACTTGAACATTCATTGCAGGCCGGACTTAATGATGTGTTTTTGATCGAACAAGATTCAATACTGAGAAGAGTGATTGATTCACAATCACAATTGGCCGTAGAATTGTCATCAGCATTTTGGGGAGCAGAAAATGCATGGAACTCTTTCATTCAGAATGCAAAAGAACAGTCTGATCAAAGACGCTTTCCGATTGGTTTTGCTGAACAAAAAAGACTTGCCCGATACCGTATTTTATTCCCCAAAAATTATGATTCCCTAAAAATATATCGTGCAGTTCTACTGTTGCATGGGAATGGACTGGAACCTCTTTTCATGCTGAAATGGGCTGAGAAATTTGATTTGAAGGATCATATAATCATTGCTCCTGAAGCACCATATGTAAAACTCAAAGAATCAATGCAGTCCGGAACAATGAAATTATCTGGCAGAGGTGAAGATCAATCATTTCCTGATTCCATGAATGATGATGTAATCATGCAAACAGCAGAATGGTATCTTTCGGCTTTGAATCATGCAAAAAAAACTCTACCAATTTCAAATGCTCCACATATTGTGATGGGATTTTCTCAAGGTGGATTTTTCGCATCTATTGTATTGAGTAGATACCCCAATATCTTTTCCTCCGCTATAACTTTGTGCGGAAGCATGTTCCCCGAAGGAAAAATTGAACAAAATGTATCAGCTATGAGATCATTGAATCGAGATATACTGATAGTGCATGGACGGCAAGATACAATAGTCCCCTTTTCTGTGGCTGAAGAATTCTCCAAACTATTGACATCAGCTCATATCAATCATACAGTAATGCCATTCGAAGGCGGACATTGGCCCCCTGATGATCTCTTGGATGATATCAAAGATTGGATTGAATCTCATTAAATCAAACCACTTCTCTTGCGCATGAACCATTCGATCGCAAAAGCAGAAATTGCTATCATCAAAAGCCACAAATTATTCCACAATGCAATCTCTGATTCTCTTATAATTGATGTTTGATTGAATCTCGGATGCTTTTTCAAATCTTCAATAAATCTAGAAACCGTATTCGGAGTATAGAATTTTCCCCCAGTGATTTCCGCCATTGATCTCAGTAGTGGAGCATTCATTTTCAGATTGAGATATTCAGCTGATTCAGCTCCTATACTGAATCTACCATCATCCTTGCCTAATACACTTCCTTTGCTTGCAGATCCTTGATAGAAATAATCACCTGCTGGCAGTCCGGAAATAGATGCAGTATATCTTCCTGCACCCATATTTGCTAATCTGATTTCTCGCTTGGTATTTGGTCCCGAGATTTGTACTGCAACCATTGCATCATCTACTGGATCAAGTGAGGCATTATATACTTGCGCAATCATCTCAACCTTCTCTCCACCAATATAGAATTTTCTTGAGGATCGAATCTTTACGAGTTTTTCTTTCTCAGAAGCACCAATCCATTGAATGCTTTGATCAATAAATGATGATAATATATCCGGAGATTCTTTTGCTCCTCGAGCAATATCTGGCGCCATTCCAAGTAATTTCCAACGATAAAGACCATAACCAAGAACAGCCAAAGAGCGATTTCCGGCAAAAGTGCGCGTCATGATCAGTGGCTCTGGCACAGGAGAAGAGCCAATGCGAATGCTAGAGAGGATCTCCGATTCTGGCTTTACATCGATGAATGTTTCTGTCTTGAAAATCGGGGGGAGTGAATTCCACAATTCCTTATCACGGTCATCACCATTAATACGCATAATCGGACTCGATAATCCACTTTCTTGAATATCGGGAGTCGCAGTATATTCCTGCTGAGATGAAGAAGTAACGGAAAATGGAAGATATGGTTCAATAACTTTGAGTTTCTGATAATCAACTGTTTGGGAAGCAATAAACATCATTGGCTTGCCTTGCTCTACCTCTTTTTTGATCATCTGCATGATTGATGCAGGTGTAGATGCAATTGGGAATCCTATCATAATGATAGATTCAGCTTCAGCAAGAGATTGAGCAGTTGGCGAAGGAGGATAAAACTCGCTACCCTGCTTATGAATATGCATTTTGATTGATGATTCTGGGATGCGCTCCAATACTGATTTGATGAATGTAACATCTGGGGAAGGAGAGCCAGCAAATACACTAATAATGCGCTTTTGCTTGAGTACTTTCATGAATTCTGATAATTCATTGTTTTTCAGAGTAAGTTCATTGCCTGATGAAGAAACCTTTGCTGTGATTTTATGAATACCCGGCTGTGTTGGAATCGTTTGTACAGAAACAGAATATGTTGCAATTCCTGGTTTGAGCGATATAATCTCTTTCCCTATTTGTGCTCCATTGTCAAAGACAGTAATCGTTGCTTGAGATTCATTTGGAAATCCAGTTGCGCGAATTGTTACCGCAATTGGTACTTTCATCCCGGCATAGACAATTTCATTTACCAAAATAGATTGAATGGAAGCATCTTTGGGGTCAAGTGAATCACCAATTCCTACCGTGAATATCGGTTTTCCAAAATACTCAGATTCATATATTGGATTGGCACCGGCATTCACAGCTCCATCTGTGAAGAGAATAGCAGCTTGAACGGCATCTGATTCATCGAATTCATTGACTAATGAGAATGCTGAAGCAATATTAGTATATAAACTCTTTGCCGGCATTGAATCAGCTTTTGCAAGTGAAGCTATATTGCCTTGTGCTTGTTCACCGAATGTTACTATTTCAATATCATCTTCGTCCAAACTTTCCAGTTTTGCGAATGTCAATGCCTGTTTCAATGCTTTAGCACGATCAATACTGCCATCTTTAATCGCCATTGACAATGATTTATCAATCACGATTGCCAAACGAGGATCGGAAAGGGAGGCACGAATCATCGATAAAACCGGCTCAAATAATGCAAAGAGGATCAGTGATAAAGCCATTGCGCGTAAAAAGCCGAGAACAAAACGCCTCATTCTTCCAAGAGGTGGATTCGTTACTTGATAAGACCACCATGCAAGAGCAATTCCGGCCAAAGCACAAAGTGCAAAAATCCACCAAGAACCAGTAATACCGAGTGTATAGGAATTCATTGTAATTATCGAATTATAGGAATGATTGATTATTGAAACTATCAATCGTGAAGACCCAATCCAAAGAATATGAAAAGCAATTTCTGAAATTTATGTGGAATCTTTCCAAGTACCATTTTTTTTCAGTGTTTATGGGTCATTTTGCTTACTTTTGCAGTGCAGCAATTACCCTCTCCAGTCGTTACAGCATAACGATAAAATATTATGTATAAGCGTACCTTTTCGCTCAAGAAGATCCTTGTTCCTGGAAGCACGACCGAGGTATTTTCTCTGGCAGCCGTTATTCTCGGTTTGCTCATCGCTATTTTCATCGATGAGATACCAATTCGTCTGATTGGCGCATGTGTGGCCATTCTCGGGGGAGTTGGACATTATATGATTGTTTCACAGAAGCTCAGCGATTCATTCGACTCGCATAGAGTGAGCTCTTCTATCCCTCCTGAGTTTCGGGTGACGGTTATTCCCGGTCAGGGCGGAAAGCGTATGGTCTTCGATGGTTTCGAAGGCACCTTCGATGATACGCGAGCCGCAGAAATGGAAAAGAAACGGAAAAAACCATTGCCCGCCGTGCAATCCAGACTCTTTGACAAACAACCTGAAATCACGGAAAGTGTCGAGGAGGAGCCAATTACTTTGAAGGCAACTGTAAAAGCACCTCCCGTGATTCCAACTGAAACAGAAATCGAGGAGCAATTCATACAATCGGATGATTTCACAGAAGGTGTGAAAATCATGCGCAAAGAACCTGAAATCCCTGCCGGAATGACAGTCATTCCACAGGAGAATACACAGTTCGAAGCGATTGAAGATCAAGGTATGATGTCAGAGGAATTACCCCATGAAGAGTATCAAGTAGCACATGAAGGAATGCATGAGCAGGAAGAAATCATTGAAGAGCAATATGAAACGAGTCATCGCAGAGCAGTACTAGACATATCTCTTCAGGATTTCATGGAAGAGGATATCGTAATTCCAACCGAACCGAGAAAGGAATTCGATCATCTCCTATCAAGAGTCTTGATGGCCATAAGATCTGTCATTGATGCAAGAACTGCCGGATATGCATGGATCAATCATGAAAAGCAACAACTCGTGATTGAGTCTTATGTTACCGAAACCAAAGGTCAATTCACTTCACAAAGAAAATTACCATTCGGCAATGATGTCATCACTCAAATCGCGATGTCGGGTAAGCCGGAAATTCTGACCGATATTCATCCTTCATCTGAATTGGATTTATTGAATTATTATACCGCGAATGCAAAAACGATGTCATTCATCGGTGTTCCTGTATATTTCAATGGCATGGTCATTGGAGTACTCTTTGCCGATTCCGATCAGCAAGATGCATATGATGCGCTCAGTGTGGGCTTCCTTGGTCATTTTACAAAATTGATAGCAGGGCTTGTTCAGAGTTATACTGGGAAATATGATCTTTTACAATCAAGCAGAGCATTAGACGCAATCACGAGATTTAGATCCATTATTTCTTCTTCCGGAAATGGGATCGCAGATCTTTCATCGGCATTACTAGAGGCAACGAGTGAAGTTGTGGATTTCACCACAATGGGAATTGGCATGTTCGATTATGAGAAGGGTGCTTGGACTGTGTTTCAAGTCTATTATCGTAATCCCGAAGCCGAAAATATGGCTGGATCACATATTGATCTTGAATTATCTCTGATTGGTCAAACAATATTGAGCGGACAATCTACTATGATGTCCGATATCGATGAAACTATCATGCGCATCAGTCCGGGTGAATCACCTATGCATGGCGGATTCTTTGCAGCACTTCCCTTGCGTTCTCAATCCCACAATTATGGCGCATTATTTATAGAAAGTCAATCTGGAATCATTCCGCAGCAAGATCTCACCATTGCGCAAATGCTTGCCGAGCAAACAGGTACAATCATTGAGCAATTACGATTCCATGAAATGTTCAGATCTACCGCATTGCTTGATGAAACTCGTGGGATATTCAATGAAACAGCATTTGTACAGCGCATTCAAGAAGAAACGGCAAAGACTAGAGAATTTGGTTATCCATTGTCATTGGCACTCATAATGATGGATAGATATGACTCTTTTGCAGAGTCTGAGGGACTCAAAGAATCTTTACTTCTTCATATTCTCAAGAAAATCAAAGGCAATGTCAAGGATTTTGACATCATCGGTGAAATCGATGAAAGCACGATTGCAATTCTTCTACCTGGACAAGCACTTGATAAATCGCAGATGTGGGGCGAGCGAGTTCGGAAAGATATCGCTTCAGCAATTGCAGATATTGATGGTAAACGCTTGACAGTGACAATCTCTATTGGACTTGCACAGGCAAGTACTTATGATAAAGCTGAAGGTCTTTTGCGTAATGCACAGAGTGCTTTGAAACTCGCATCTGATAAAACTAATGCAGTGGTGGTGTATAGTTGATATGGATATACTTGATGCAATTTTACTGGGCATAGTACAAGGTCTCACGGAATTTTTACCTGTAAGCAGTACTGCACATTTGACTATTGTGGGGAAGATTTTAGGTGTTGTATTATCAGGCGAACAATGGACTGCACAAGTGGCTGTAATGCAACTCGGCACATTGGTGGCTGTTTTGATGTATTTTCGATATGATATTCTATCGATGCTTACTTCTTTTTTACGTGAAAATCTGAGTGGAAAAAGGATGCCAGTCAAAATGCAATCGCAAGATTCCAGAATGGCTTGGCTGATTATCTTTGGATCCATACCGATTGTTTTTTTGGGTCTTTTACTCAAAGACATCATCGAAGGTGATATCACCAAAAATCTCTTTCTTATTGGATCGATGTTAATCATTGTTGCCTTTTTCATGGCGCTTGCAGAAAAGAAAGCAAAGTATAATATACCTATGCAGAATATCAAACTCAAGGATGCAATGATCATAGGTTTTGCTCAGGCAATGGCATTGATTCCCGGTACTTCGAGATCTGGAGCCACGATTACGGCAGGTTTATTTCTTGGTTTAGAGCGTGAAGCGGCCGCTCGATTTTCATTTCTGCTTAGTATTCCGGCAATACTTGGGAGTGGCCTTCTGCAAATGATCAAAGTGATTCCGATGCTTAATACAGAGAATATAGTTTCACTCGCAATCGCAACTATTGTTTCCGGAATCAGCGGTTATGCAGCAATAGCATTTCTTCTTACTTATTTGCGCACTAGATCAACTGGTGCATTCATTGTTTATCGAATCATACTTGGCATTATATTATTTATTGTGGCCGGAATAGGATTCATCCAATAACTATGAAGCTTACCGCAATCATAAAAGTGGACGACATAAACATGGAATGTGATTTCATGCAAGGAATCAATTGCTCATTTCATGTACAATCGGGCACAGATAATCCAAATGCCTTTCATCTACCCAATCCTGAATTCAGTCCATTCCAAATCGGTGATTTCATCGGCTCAACAATGCAAGGTGGATCAGTCAATTGTGCTATTCTCCATTTAGCTCCCCATGGAAATGGCACACATACAGAAAGCGTATGGCATATATCAAAGGAAGAATATCCCATTTCACAAGTCTTCGAGCGTTGGCATTTTCTATGTGTGCTAGCGACAATTCCACCCAAAATGAATGAACATGGACAATTACAGATTTCAGCAATTGATATAGAGCATATCTTGCAAGATTCTAGTCCTGAGGCACTTATCATACGATCCTCTCGAAAAGTGGGAAAGACAATGTGGTCAGGTAATAATCCACCATCATTTGAACCTAAGGGATTGGCCCTTCTTGCTCAAAAAGGCATTCGCCATCTCTTAACAGATTTACCATCCGTCGATCCTGAAATTGACGGCGGTCTGCTTTCAGCACATCATGCATTTTGGCAATATCCCGAGAATACAAGATCCAATGCCACAATCACAGAAATGCTGAATGTACCTGAACATATTGAAGATGGTATCTATCTCATTCAATTCGGCATTGCACCATTATTCAGCGATGCCAGTCCGAGCATGATCACACTCTATCCACTCAAGGACATATCCTCATGAGCATCACTAGCGCGCAATTTGCTCGAATGATTGATCATACCTTGCTCAAAAACACAGCAATTCGTAAGGATATTGAATTACTTTGTGCTCAATCGCTGGAATATGGATTTGCCAGTATTTGTGTGCATCCCTATTATGTGGGAATGTGTTCAAGTATATTACATAAGTCATCGACCAAAGTGTGCACCGTTATAGGCTTTCCACATGGGATGCATAGAACAGGAGTGAAAATCGCCGAGACCATGCAGGCAATCCATGATGGAGCACAAGAAATTGACATGGTGATACAAGTTGGCGCGCTTATCGATGGCGATAAGGATATAGTCTGGAATGATATTCGTTCAGTTGCCGATACAGCACATCAATCCGGTGCTGTTGTGAAAGCAATCATTGAGACTTCAGTATTGAATGAAGAACAGAAAATCAGTGCATGTGAAATAGTTTCAGATGCAGGGGCTGATTTTATCAAAACATCTACTGGATTTGCTGGTGGCGGGGCTACAATTGAGGACATCATATTACTCAGAAAATATGTCGATTCAGATATTCAAGTAAAGGCATCAGGTGGAATTCGGACTTTAGAACAAGCTCTCGCCATGATTCAAGCTGGCGCAACCCGAATCGGCACAAGTTCAGGCATTGCGATGATGAATGAACTCATGTCTCTATCCATGAATTAATTCACGGGTTAACGGGAAAACCGTATTTTTGGGGACAAATTTCCATTCATTGCGGAATCAAATATTTCATGGTCGACAACAAAATCATTTTCTCAATGATCGGCGTGAGCAAGGTATATAAACCAAGCAAAACCGTTCTCAAAGACATTTATCTCTCCTTTTATTATGGCGCTAAAATTGGTGTACTTGGTCTGAATGGCGCCGGTAAGTCATCTCTTCTTAAAATCATTGCAGGTTTGGATCAGGATTATCTCGGACAAATCACAAGCAATAAAGATGTGACTTTCGGTTATCTCTCTCAAGAACCAGAATTGGATCCTGAAAAAACCGTAAAAGAAATTGTTGAAGAAGGTGTTCAAGAAACTGTGAACCTTCTCAAAGAATATGAGGCAATCTCAGCACAATTCGCAGATCCCGATGCAGACTTTGATGCACTCATGAATAAGCAAGCCAAATTGCAAGAGCGAATCGATCATGCAAATGCATGGGATCTCGATTCACGACTCGAGCTTGCGATGGATGCACTACGCTGTCCTTCCGGTGATACAAAAATCAATGTACTCTCCGGTGGTGAAAAAAGACGAGTGGCATTGTGCAGATTGCTATTGCAACAACCTGATGTATTGCTTCTTGATGAGCCAACGAATCACTTAGATGCAGAAACGGTTGCATGGCTTGAAGTGCATTTGCATAAATATCCCGGAACTGTCATTGCCGTAACTCATGATCGTTATTTCTTGGATAATGTTGCTGGATGGATTTTGGAATTAGACCGTGGTCAAGGAATTCCATTTGAAGGAAATTATTCATCATGGCTAGATCAAAAACAAAAGCGTCTAGCTGTTGAAGAAAAGCAAATCACTGCCAAGCAAAAAATCATGCAACAGGAATTGGAGTGGGTACGCATGAATCCGAAAGGAAGACATGCGAAGAGCAAAGCTCGTATTGCATCCTATGAGCGCATGGTGGAAGAGCAACAAGAAGCACGCAATGATGAAATGGAAATTTATATTCCACCAGGACCTCGTCTTGGTTCCACAGTCATTGTTGCTAATGATATTGCCAAAGGTTTTGGAGATAAATTGCTATTCGAACATTTGAATTTTGACTTACCTCCCGGTGGTATCATCGGCGTGATTGGGGCTAATGGAGCAGGTAAATCAACATTGTTCAAAATGATCACAGGTCAAGAGACACCTGATGCAGGTTCGATTACAATTGGTGATACAGTCAAACTCGGTTATGTGGATCAGAATAGACCTCTTTCCGATGATAAAACAATATGGGAAGAAATTTCTGGTGGTGATGATCTCATCAGACTAGGAGCGAAGGATATGAATTCACGTGCCTATGTATCGAGATTTAATTTCAATGGAACAGATCAGCAGAAAAAATGTAGTGTGCTTTCCGGTGGAGAACGCAATCGCGTGCATCTTGCGAAAATGCTTAAAGAAGGCGCAAATGTCCTTTTGCTCGATGAGCCTACTAATGATTTGGATGTAAATACACTTCGTGCACTTGAAGAAGCTTTGCTGAATTTTGCTGGTTGTGCTGTTGTGATTTCTCACGATAGATGGTTCCTTGATCGTGTGGCCACGCATATCCTTGCATTTGAAGGAGATAGCACTGTTGTTTGGTATGATGGAAATTATTCCGAGTATGAAGAAGATTTACATAAGAGACTTGGTACATCTGCCGATCAACCACATCGCTTGAAGTATAAAAAACTTACCCGCGAATAATCATGAATATCACGAGCGGTCGTTTGAAAGGAGCAAAAATAGGTCCGGTGAAATATGACGGAGTGCGCCCAACAACCGACCGCATGCGACAAGCAATATTCAATGCAATTTCTCATCATCTTGATTTAGCATCTCCAGATATTGAAGTGCTAGATCTTTGCGCAGGCACTGGAGCATTGGGTCTTGAAGCCATCAGCAGAGGTGCCAAACGATGTATCTTCGTCGAGAAAAACCCATTGGTCGCAGAAAAAATTCGGAAAACTATGGATCATTGCGGAGTGAGCAAGGAAGAATCTCCAATTGCGATTTCAGATGCAGTATCATTTCTTGAAGGCATTGATTCATCAAAGTATCCCTCATCAATGACTTCTTCTTGGGATTGTATTTTCTGCGATCCACCCTATGCACAACGATTGCTCAATCCGGTTACAGATGCAATTATCAGAAAACATGCATTGAAGAAAGGCGGGATTTATATTGCAGAGCATGATCTCATCGAAACTATTACCCAAAAAGAACTCACACTTTTAACAACTCTCACATTTGGCGTGACCCAGGTAGACATTTTTCAATCACTTTGAATCAATCATGGATTTTGCATCTTTAATAGACATCTTCTTACATCTCGATAAACATCTTGCAGATTTATCAATGCAATATGGCATCTGGATCTATGGCATTCTCACACTTATTGTTTTTTGCGAAACGGGTCTTGTGGTTACGCCTTTTCTTCCTGGAGATTCCTTACTCTTTGCCATTGGAGCTCTTTGTGCGGGAGGAACTTTGAATCCACTCATCATTGCACCTCTTCTTCTTATTGCCGCAATAGCTGGGGATAATGTGAATTATGCTTTCGGAAGAACCATAGGAAATAAAGCATTCTCGAATCCTAATTCGAGGATTTTTAGAAAGTCATATCTTGAGAAAACTCAATCATTCTACACCGATTATGGCTCAAAGACAATCGTGATTGCACGATTTGTTCCAATCGTTCGAACATTCGCACCATTTGTTGCTGGAATTGGCTCAATGCCATATCCAACATTTCTTGGATATAGCATCGCAGGCGGAGTATTGTGGATTGTTTCGCTCATCACTGCTGGATATTTTTTTGGTACAATAGAAATAGTGAAAAACAACTTTTCACTCGTAGTCCTCGCGATTATTGTTCTCTCAATTCTGCCTGCAATCATTGAGGCTATCAAACATAAAAGAAATGCTCGTCAATAATATTTGCAACCATTCGTGGAACAAGAGAATCATAAACTGATGTTTAGCACGATATTGTACACCATTAGTCATGGAACATGAAGATTCTCCGTTTCTTTCCAATTATGTTTTGCCTATTATTTTCATGTAAGGCAGAATCATTGAATAATCAACAAGTAAAGACATTTGATATGAGTATTAAACCTGAGTTTACCGATACCACTGCAGTTGCCACATTTGGAGCAGGATGTTTCTGGTGCGTGGAAGCAATTTTTCAAGATCTCAAAGGTGTCTATTCCGTTGAGAGCGGATATATGGGTGGGGAGAAAAAAAATCCAACCTATAAAGAAGTATGCACAGGAACTACAGGTCATGCGGAAGTATGCCGCATAGTCTATGATCCTCGCATCTTGACATTCAAGGATTTATTGGAAGTGTTTTGGCAAACGCATGATCCAACAACATTGAATCAGCAAGGTAATGATGTAGGTACTCAATATCGATCTGCAATTTTTTATTATTCAGATGACCAAAAAAGAGAAGCTGAACATTTCAAAACATTGATTGATAAATCTGGTGCATTTTCTGATCCTATTGTCACCACACTAGAAAAAGCAGATGTATTCTATCCGGCGGAAGACTATCATCAAAACTATTTCAATCTCAATGGTGATCAACCATATTGTTCATTTGTCATCAAGCCGAAAGTTGAGAAATTCAAAAAAGTATTTTCTTCACGACTCAAAAAATAATCATGCACTATGCACTTATCACAGGAGCATCTTCCGGAATTGGTTTGGAACTTGCTCGAATCATGGCTCGTGAAGGACATCATTTGATTCTTACTGCAAGAAATTTACTTGCATTGGAAGAACTCGCTAATGAACTTCGCGAACACTATCGTATTGAAGTGCAAGTGATCCCCTGCGATTTATCTGATTCACGTTCAGCATTTGAATTCCATAAAATAGTCAAAGAACGAAATCTTAGCATTGATTGTCTTGTCAATAATGCCGGCTTCGGTTTATTGGGTGATTTCAATGAACAAGACCCTGATATGCTTCATCGCATGATTGAACTTAATTGTTCAACACTCATGGTTTTGTCCAGACTTTTTGCTGATGATATCATCACATCGAAAGGTAGAATTCTCAATATCGCATCTGTTGCAGCATTTTATTCTGGACCACTCATGGCAGTATATTATGCTACAAAAGCATTTGTTGTCAGCTTTTCTGAAGCCCTTAATTTTGAATTGCAAAAGCATGGGGTGAGTGTCACAGCACATTGTCCTGGACCGACTCACTCTAATTTTCAAATTCGCTCAGGGATGCACAGTACAACTCTTTTCAAGTTGCTCCCTGTCCCCGATTCCAAAACTGTCGCAGAGCATGCATATCGTGCAATGATGAAGAGAAAATCACTCGCGATTCACGGATTTGTCAATCGCATGATGTTGTCTTTCGGAGCGCTTTCTCCGCGTTCACTAAAAGTACGGATGGTGCATGCATTCCAATCCTCAAAGTCCTGATGGTTTAACCCTTCGATTGATTCTCGGCGATCAATTATCACAGTATCATTCGTGGTATCACGAAGTGCGGGGTGATATTGTCTATCTCATGGCGGAAGCACGAAGTGAAACTGACTATGTAAAACATCATATACAAAAAGTACTGGGGTTCTTCCATGCGATGCGCACATTTGCAGAGGAATTGCGTCAAAAAGGGCATCGCATTATTTATGTACAATTAGATGATCCACATAATCAAGGATCGATCACCGCGGAATGTCTCTATCACATTGAACAGCTTAAAGCCTCCAAATTTGAATATCAAGAACCCGATGAATGGCGAGTAAAAGATGAATTGCAGCATATGTGTGATTCTCTTTCCATTCAATCTTCATGTGTTTCAAGCGAACATTTTTTGAGTGATCATTCAATTTGGAGCAAAGTTTTTACTGGTAGAAAAACCCGCATCATGGAGAATTTCTATAGATTCATGAGGAAGCATCATGGAATCTTGATGCAAGATTCGGAGCCGGTTGGAGGTGCTTGGAATTTTGATAAAGAAAATCGCAAATCCATACCAAAAACTGTTGTCATTCCAGAACCACTATGTTTCGATCATGATGTCACAGAACTTGCATCCATGCTTGATTTCATGAAAGTTCATACAATTGGCAATGTGGATGCAAGCCATTTTCCATGGCCAAAAAACCGGGAAGAATCTCTCGAATTGATGCAGTATTTTAATCAGCATTTGCTTCCACATTTTGGAACCTATCAAGATGCCTTGACAGATCGATCTTGGTCTTTATTTCACTCGCGCTTATCATTCTCGATGAATGTCAAAATGCTTCATCCTCGCGAAGTGATTCATTCTGCTATTGAAGCATGGAAGAGTGATCCTGAGCATATATCCATTTCGCAGATTGAAGGATATGTTCGGCAAATTCTTGGCTGGCGTGAATATATGCGCGGCATTTATTGGGAGTATATGCCTGAATATGCAAAGCTCAATACATTCAATCATGATAGACAATTGCCTGAGTGGTTTTGGACAGGTAAAACAGACATGCATTGTCTATCGATTGCTATCAATCAATCACTAGATCATGCCTATGCACATCATATACAGCGGCTTATGATTACAGGGAATTATGCATTGCTTGCTGGCATTCATCCTGATCAAGTTGATGAATGGTATTTGGGTATTTATATGGATGCAATTGAATGGGTAGAGATGCCAAATACACGCGGGATGAGCCAATTCGCTGATGGTGGAATAGTAGGGACAAAACCGTATGTATCAAGCGCAGCTTATATCAATTCAATGAGTGATCATTGCAAGAATTGCAAGTTCGATCCCAAGAAAAAAATTGGCGAAGATGCATGTCCATTCAATAGTTTATACTGGCATTTTTATCATCGCAATCGCAATATTCTTGGCGGAAATAATCGCATCGGAATGATGTATGCGGTGTGGGACAAAATGGAGAATAAAGAAGCAATTCTCAAGCAGGCGGAAGAGCATCTCAATGCACTTTGATTATTTCATCGAATACAATTTCCACCAAGGGGTTCGAGGTGATGAATGATGCTCATGATGATAACCAAAGAAATAACAAGTAAGCATCGCATAGAGATGATTCTTCTTGATCGTCCTTGCATTATGAGGTTCCATATCATGTGTATGCGGAGTACGATGTGGAATATAAGTACCAAAAGTGAAGAGTTGCAAAGCACCTAAAAGTGAAGGAATAACCCAGAAGATCCAGATATTAACTTCTGGAGAAATGAATTTCAATAAATTGAATAAAGTACCCATCACAATGAGCTGAGAGATTGTGGTATAACGAATCATGAAGCGCAATAACCAAATCACATAATTCTGTGACATGTCATAATCGGGATCTTTTTCCGTTCCGGGATATGTATGATGTGCCATGTGATTTGTGATGAGTCGCTTATAATTCATTCCTGCAAACAAAAAGCAAGCAATCCAACCGATGGTATTATTGATCTTCTTATTCCCTGAAACCGTTCCATGCATTGCATCATGGGCCGTGATGAACAAACCCACACTCAAATATGTCTGCAAAGCCACTTGAAACCACATACCAATAGAAGTGGGATTCCACTCAAGCATCATGAGCATATATGCACAATGCAATATCCATGACAGGATGATGATGAGAGCGATGAGGATTCCCATAAAAAACCTATGGGGCATGAATAAAAATAGAAACTTATTTATCCAATAACATACTAAGCACTGAATGCAATGTTTCACGCATTTCTTTTCTGTGCACAATCATGTCCAAAAAGCCATGTTCGAGCAGGAATTCAGAGCGCTGAAAACCTTCAGGTAATTTCTTGCGGATAGTTTGTTCAACAACGCGGGGTCCAGCAAAACCAATAAGTGCTTTTGGCTCTGCGATGATGAGGTCACCGAGCATGGCATAAGAGGCGCTCACGCCACCTGTGGTTGGATCAGTGATAATGGAAATGAATGGCAGCTTATGTTCAGCGAGTTCACTCAGGACAGCACTTGTCTTTGCCATTTGCATAAGAGATAAAGCTGCTTCTTGCATGCGTGCTCCACCGGAAGTGGATATTACGATAAGTGGCATGCGTTCTTTGATAGCTTTTTTTGCAGCACGATAAAACTTTTCACCGACCACAGAACCCATGCTACCGCCCACGAATCCAAAATTCATACAGGCAAATGAAATGGGGCGACCATGAATATTTCCATATCCAATAGTAAGTGCATCATGCAATTCGGAGCGTTTTTTCGCATCACGCAAGCGATCCACATAGGGTTTTGTATCAACAAACTTCAAAGGATCTGTAGAAGTCACATTGATATCAGTTTCAGTAAAACTCCCTTCATCAAAGAGAATCTCTACATATTCTTTTACTGTGATTCGAAAATGATGATCGCATTTATTGCATGTATAGAATTGTTCTTCGAATTGCTTGCGATAAATCATGTCATTGCAGGAAGGACATTTCACAAAGAGTCCGTCAGGCATATCCCTTTGTTCAGTCTGCTCGATATTCTTCTTGGAACGCAAAAACCATGACATAACTATACTCTCTTCTATTGATTATCTAATTTCAACTTCGATGGCATCTTCGCCGTAAATTTCCTTGAAACGCTCATCAGTGATCTCTTTTGGATCTCCATCGAATACGATTATTCCATCCTTCAATGCAATGGCCCTTGTGGCATATCTCCTCACAAGACTCATGAAATGCAAATTGCAGAGCACGGTTTTGCCAAGTTCTTTATTAATTGCCTCAAGATAATTCATTACCGAATGGGAAGTTGCAGGATCTAAACTCGCAACAGGCTCATCCGCTAAAATGATGGAGGGATCTTGCATCAAAGCTCTAGCAATTGCAACACGCTGTTGTTGCCCACCACTTAATGCATCGGCACGCATATGTGCTTTCTCGGCAATTCCAACGATTTCAAGATTCTTTAGGGCACGGGCGCGGTCTTCATCTGAGAATTGACCAAGGATTGATTTCCATACAGATGCGCTTCCAAGCATGCCACTTAAAACATTATCAATCACTGATCGCCGTTTCACCAAATTAAAATGCTGAAAAATCATTCCGCATTCTTTGCGATGCTTGCGTAACTCCTCGCCTTGTAATCCGGTGATGTCTTTGCCACCAAACAATATCTTTCCAGATGTGATCTCATGCATGCGATTGATGCAACGTAGTAATGTGGATTTACCGCTTCCACTCAATCCTATAATGGCGATGAATTCACCATCTCTAACATCAAAAGAAATATCTTTCAATGCAGTATGACCATTTGGATAAGTCTTAACAATATGTTGTATGGAAAGCAGAATACGATTCACCTTTGTCTACAATTATAGGTGGCAAAATTACGATTTTTTTATCAGCTTGTCCCATGCTTATGGTTTTATGGCAATGCTATCATGCAAATACCGTAACATTGTAGCATTGCAGCACTACTTTCGATTGCTTTCATGGCAATCAACCTCATGTAAGCCCATGTCTTCCACGGAAACACTTAGTCAAAAAGACATCTTTCGTTTTTGGTATCCATTATCTGCCACCTGGCTTATGATGGCTGCTGAAGGTCCTTTATTGACCTCCATGATAGCTCGTTTAGATGATCCCAAGCATAATCTTGCAGCTTATGGAGTGGCCACTGCAATTGCGATGATCATTGAATCTCCAATCATTATGATGCTCAGTGCATCAATTGCGCTCGTCAAAGATTCCGCATCATATCATGCACTTCGTGGTTTCATCATCAAATTGAATATTCTCGTTACAGTAGGCATGCTTCTCACGCTTATACCCCAGATCTTCAATTTGCTTGCCTTTTCGCTCTTAAATTTATCACCAGATGTTGCAGAATTGATGTATGGATGTCTTGCCGCGATGGTCTTTTGGCCAGCAGCAATAGGTTTCAGAAGATTTTGGCAAGGACTTCTCATTAGATCGCATCAAACAAGTAAAGTAGCTATTGGAACGGTGGTTCGGCTTCTCACGATGTTTCTTTCAGCAATATCATTGGTGAATTTCTCGGATTTTCCGGGAACATTGATTGGTGGTATTTCACTTACTGTGGGAGTAATTTGCGAATCGATTGCAACACGCATCATGGCGCATGAAACAATACAGGCAATCAAGAATGAGCCTGAGCATTTTACGGAAGCTCCGCTTACGAATAGATATATGATTTCCTATTATACGCCTCTTGCACTGACTTCACTCATTGGCATGGCATCAATGCCAATTATCACTTTCTTCATAGGAAGAAGTCCGATGTCGCTTGAATCACTAGCGGTATTACCTGTAATCGAATCATTCGTTTTCATTTTTCGAAGCGTAGGATTTGCTTATCAAGAGGTAGGACTGGCATTACTTGGACCGAAAAATGAGCAAAGTAAGCCGCTGAGAAAGTTTGGAATCAGCGTTGGACTTACAACTTCAACTATATATGCATTGCTTGTTTTTACTCCTCTGATCCATCCGGTTTTATCTGGATTATATGGTCTTTCTGATGAATTAGCAGCATTTGCAGTATTGCCTGCACGAATTGTTTTTTTTCTCCCATTCCTCGCCATCAGCTTTGCATATTTACGATCAATCATGATGAATAATCGCAGAAATGCAATCGTCACTTATTCCACCATGATAGAAGTGGGCGGAATGATAACATTGATTTTTCTAACGGTAACATTCTTTCAGCCGGTGGGAATCATAGCTGCCGCAATCGGTCTGAGTTTTGGCAGACTCGGCGCGCAATGGTTTTTGCTGTGGATGTACAAGAAAGTGATGCGAGCCTGATTAGAATAATAGTCCTCTTTTCTCTTGAACGGCTACTACACCTGATTTATCCTTGCATGGAAGAGCAATTGTCGAACCATTCAAGACTGCAGGAAATGGAAGAAAATCTGCTTGAGCTGAATTACCCTTTTCTGCGAATGAAAATTGTGATTCAAGAATTCCATCCTTTCCAAATAAGAAGAAATCAGCTGCTGATTGCTCATGTTTGGCAAGCAATCCTACATTCGTTTTGCTAATAAGCAAAGGAGCGATTGCTTGCGCAGAAACATAAATATGCCAGCGCTTTTGTCCATCATGCGTATATCCCATCAGCAGTGTTCTTGCCTTTTCTGCTATGCGCGGTTCTGAAGCAACTATATATAGAGAAGATTCATCAGAAGAAAGAAATCGCGGTGTTTCTGTTAGCACTTTTTCCCAGCATTTTGTGCCTTCATCTCGGAAGCAGAATAGTGCAGGAGTTTTTCTTCCATTGTCCATGCGTTGACCACCAACAAAGATTCGATCATTATGAACAACTGGTTGCGTTGTAAGTCGAACAAATGGTAAAACTGCTTTCCAGCGAGTTTTTCCTTCCGGATTATAACAGAGTACTGTATCTGTACCTCCTATTTCATTCATTGAATGTGAAGCATAGAGATTACCAAATGCATCAGCACTGATTGTGCGAACAGGCGTTGAAGCACGGTCTTGTCTCCACATAACTTTTCCAGTGAAATCCACTTTAAAGAGAGTTGTATCTCCACAAGCTACGATACCATCTTTAACAGATAATAAATCCAACCAAATGATCGGTCCTGCATGTGCCGAAAGCAATTTCTTCCGCCATTGCATGATGCCATCTGGTGAAATTTTGATCATATATCCAGTGGTGCTCACACAGTAGAGATTGCCTGAAGTATCACGACACATCCCTGATGCCACATAACCATTTCCATCAGACACTTTGAGCGTCCACTTAACTAGCGAAGAATTCCCGACCCCTACAAATCCGCTTTCAGTGGCAAAAGCAACATTTACTTCATCAATTGCCATAAGCGATGATAAACCAAGAGAATCACTTACTGGAAATTGTTCAAAGATTGCTGTTTCAGCCGTGAATCTTTCAGCAACAGACATGAAATTATTTGAACGATCAGCACCACCACCAAGATTCGTGCGAACCATTGAGATTGCATCATTTCCGGATTGATGTTTACTGCAGGAAATACCCGCAAATGCTGTGAGAATACAAACGCAAAGGAGGAGGATTTGCATCATTGCGAACCTTTCAATGATGAGGCATAACTAAAATTTGCAATGGCTTCGCCAATTCTGTTTTCAAGTTGTTTATACTCACCAACTGATGGACCATTTGAGATAATCGAGAAAATCAATTGTTCACCATCTTTGGTATATGAATAACCGGAGAGAGCACTTGTATTTCGTAATGTGCCTGTCTTTGCTCGTAAATTGCTTGCTGCATATGTACCAGTCATGCGTTTTCTCAATGTTCCATCTACACCGGCAACAGATAGAGAATTCTTAAAATCTTGACCAAATGGTAATTTAAGAGCACGATTCAAAAGCATGGTTTGCACTGCCGCCGAGAAAAGATTCTTTCGACATAATCCACTTCCATCATAAATGCAGATTCCATCAACAGGAATGCCATTATCGGAGAGCACGCGTTTCACTGTTTCTGTAGCCACTTTTCCAGTGTTTTTTTGTCCTCCGGCAGATGCGCCAACAAGTTTATAGACATGCTCCGCAAGAAAATTATCGCTATTCTTATTGACAAGTCCTACGAGATAACTGAGTGGATGCTTGAATTCTCCGATGATCTCTGCATTATCAGGTGTGGCTTTTCTGGCAATGATGCCCTTCACAGAAATTCCAGCCAATCGTAATTGATGTCTAAGCACACCGGCAACAAACATGTCTGGATATTTCATTGTAAGATATGAAGTAGCAGAACCTCTACCACTTACGGAAACAACTTGCATGCCGCTTGCTGAGCCGCCTGTAGAGATGCTGACACGAGCTTTTTTGCCTTTGCGAGATTTGGGTGCTTTTGGTACATCACCCACATAAGTCGATAATTCAATAAGATATGGATCAAGTGAAGCACGCTTTTTACCCTTCTTTTTTTCTTTTCCGGATTTCTTTTTGTCTGATTTCTTACTAGTTTTTGCTGTTTTCTTATTCTTTTTGGAAATCTTTACAGACTCTTTCTTTTTGCTAGATTTCTTTGAATGAACTTCCTTCTTTTTACTGCTTTTTGCCACAATTGGTTCTTTCGACGAAAGTCCTGAACGAGAAAGTGAAATTGCATCCGATTGAGGAATGATTGACACTTCCCCAGAATGAACCTCAACGGCAAATCCATTGCGATTCATGCCCAATGCAGTGATTGGAGCGAGAGGTTCCACGATTTCATTATCACCGCTATAGATATGCCTTTCTGTTATATCATCGAAATATGTTGCATCTGCATAAATATTCCCTTCAATTGCAGAGATTCCTTTCTTTGCAATTTCCCTCGCTAACTCTTTGATGTCTTGCTCAGATAAAGTAGGATCACCATATCCTTTAAGATAAACATCACCTTTCACTATTCCATTCTCAATTGGTGCATTGGTAAACACTCTTGTTGGAACCATGTAATCTGCACCAAGCAATGCATATGCGGCAAAAGTGGGAAATAGTTTTGTGGTCGAGGCAGGCGTCAAATAATGATCGGGATTCTTCTCAAAGAAAATTTCATTCTGTTGAGCAGACATTATACGAATGCTGATTTTGCTGTTTTGTGTGATCCCGGATTGATCAATCAATGATTGTATCTGTGATCTGAATGCAACTATCGAACGAGTGCTATCCTCGGAAGTGAGTTCAAGACCTTTCTTTACATTGCTTTTTGGGATGGTGGGTTCAGGAACATTGCATGAGGCACCAATCAGTGGAATTTTATCGGCTATGACGATAGATACGATCACCCCGAGGACGATTGCAGTGGCTATAATTCTACCCCATGCAATTCTGCTCGAAAGCGAACGGGTCTTGCGGGGTGTCCTTGAATTTTGGACACGACGGGACCTTGACTTTGAAGTCATTCTATCTCAGATTTCGTATGAAAGTATCGATTGGATTAAGCCTTTCGGGTGCTGCTTCCTTCAAGGCGGTGTACAAACTTAAAATTTTTTTTGAATAAAGGCCATATTTCCTTGAATTAATGATGCTTCTTGCTCCCCGCTCACTGCAAAAGATTTCGTATTTTTGCGCTTCATAAATTGAGTTCATTCAAAGTCCGAATTCCATTTCACACATGAGCGAATTGTCTAAATCATATGATCCCACGGGGATTGAACAAAGCACCTATGAACGATGGTTGCAATCAGGCATATTTTCATCAAGTCCACAACAAGGTAAAACTCCATATTCCATTTTGATGCCACCACCAAATGTGACCGGTGTGCTTACGATGGGACATGTTATCAATAATACGATTCAGGATATTTATATCCGTAGACATCGCATGGAAGGTATGGAAACATGCTGGTTCCCGGGTTTAGATCATGCTGGAATTGCCACGCAAACTAAAGTGGAACAACAGCTTCGCGAATCGAAATTGACTCGCCATGATTTGGGAAGAGAAAAGTTTTTGGAAAAAGTTTGGGAATGGCGCAATCAATATGGCGATATCATTCTCAAGCAAATGCGTTCAATTGGGATTTCATGTGATTGGAATCGCACTTTGTTCACGATGGATGAATCAGCTTCTAATGCAGTTCGCGAAACATTCATCAGACTCTTCGATGAAGGCCTGATCTATCGTGGAAAACGCATCATCAATTGGTCACCCGTTGCACAATCTGCATTGAGTGATGAAGAAGTATTGTTTAGAGAAGTCAAAGAGCATATTTATACACTTCGCTATCATTTTGAATCCGGCAATGGCTGGCTGAATGTGGCAACTGTTCGACCCGAAACGATTTTTGGTGATGTTGCGGTAGCAGTGAATCCAAATGATGAACGATACAAGCATCTTATTGGCACAAAAGTCATTGTTCCCATCACCGGCAAAGCAATTTCAATCATTGGTGATGATTATGCAGATCCAACATTTGGAACTGGATGCGTAAAGATCACGCCTGCGCATGATCCGAATGACTTTGAGGTTGGAATTAGACATTCCCTCCCAATGCCAAATGCCATAAATGCTGATGCAACACTAAATGAACTTGCAGGTGAATTCCAGGGACTAGATCGTTTTATTGCCAGAAAACAAGTTATGGCTCGCCTTCAAGAGCTTGATCTCATCGAGAAAGTTGAAGACTATACGCATAATGTTGGGTTTTCAGAAAGAGGTGGTGAGCCCGTGGAGCCATATCTCAGCGATCAATGGTTCGTGAATATGAAGCCACTTGCCGAACCTGCACTGAAAGCTGTATTGGATGGCGATATCAAGTTTTATCCGAATCATTGGGTAAAAACCTATGAGCATTGGATGTCAGGCATTCGTGATTGGTGTATTTCACGTCAATTGTGGTGGGGACATCGCATACCGGTTTACTATGCCGAAGATGGAACATTTACAGCTGCATCATCTGAAGATGAAGCACGCACCAAGCTTGGTTTGCCAGCAGATGCAAAGCTCAGACAAGATCCTGATGTATTGGATACATGGTTTTCATCATGGCTTTGGCCGATGACAACAATGGGTTGGCTTGCCGATGGGAAGCAAGAACAAACTGATGATATGTCATTTTATCTTCCTTCAAATCTTCTTGTCACCGGACCCGACATCATCTTTTTCTGGGTTGCACGAATGATCATGGCTTCGCTGAAATTCACCGGCAAGATTCCATTCCGCGATGTGTATTTTACAAGCATAATCCGAGATGGTAAAGGTCGTAAGATGTCAAAATCTCTCGGCAATTCTCCTGATCCTCTCAATGTTATCGCTAAATATGGTTCAGATGCATTACGCTTCACGATAGTCTATCTTGCTCCACTCGGCACCGATGTGCGATTAGAAGTTAAAGAACAAGATGTACCTCAAGTGGAGCTTGGAAGAAATTTTGCTAATAAAATTTGGAATGCCGGACGATTTCTCATGATGAAGCGTGAGGAGAATCCTTTTGCTGGTGAGAAATCAATATTAACAGAAGATGAGCTCAGTGCTGCTGATAAGTGGATTCGCTCTCGATATCATTCAACAATTAAGAATGTGGGTGATCATTTACATAATTATCGCATCACAGAATATGCGCGCACATTGCATGAATTTATTTGGAGAGATTTCTGCGATTGGTATGTGGAGATTCTCAAGTCACAGATTAATGCAAGTAATGATTCCGAATCCAAAGCGCGCATGGTACATTTTGCAATGAGCATATTTGATGGTACGATGAGACTACTTCATCCGGTGATGCCATTCATTTCTGAAACTTTGTGGCAAGAATTAGCCACCGAAAAGTCCACGGACATGATTTGCAATGCACTCAATCCATCATTCATTCAAGAATATGTAAATGAGGATGTAGAACAATCATTTGAACTTCTACAAATGCTTGTAGAGGAAGTTCGCAAAATGCGTTCACTTGCCAATATTCAGAATCACCAGAAATTACCGGTGATATTACGAGTTCCAGATGCTGGTATTTCAGCATTTCTGAGCGCGCAATCTTCAACGATTGCAACTCTCGGAAGAGCAAGTGAAGTGACTATTGCTCCTGATGCCTCAAAACCCGAGAATGCTTTGTCATCCGTGATTCGTGGCATTGACATTTTCATCGAGACTGCTGGCGCGATTGATCAGGAAAAAGAAAAAGCTCGTTTGACCAAAGAGTCGGAGCGCCTTGCCGGACTCATTAAGTCCATCGAAAGCAAGCTGAATAATCCTGGCTTCGTTTCAAAAGCACCGGAGCAAGTCGTTAAGGCAGAGCAAGAAAAACTCGAATCTATTAAGGATTCGCATGCAAAGATTGTAGAGAACCTTTCATCACTCAGATAATTTCACGAAGAATATTTCATAAAAGCACAATATGCAACAACAACCTTTAGACAAACGCAGCATCATTGGATTCGTACTCATTTCACTCATCCTAACTGGATGGCTTCTATGGATGGGCACCAATGAAAGAAAAGTTAATCCAACAGAAACAAAAACCGAAGAGAGCAAAAAAGCTCCAAGCTCAGCTGATGAAGCCAAGAAGAAGTCGACAGGAACGATTTCTTCCGCCTCAGATGGCGGACACAGAGAAGATTTCATTCGCATTGAGACAGATCTTCTAAAGATCATGATCAGTACAAAAGGTGGTTCTATTGCCCGATGGGAAATGAAGAATTACTCCTCATGGCATAATAAAAGCTATGCTGGCAATCCAGTGCAGTTGATTTATCGTGGTCAACGCGAAGCAACAATCTCTTATGTGAATAATGATGGAAAGAAAGTCGACTCAAAGTCTATGCACTTCCAATTTACAAATGCAGAGCGTTCTTATACATTGAAAGGTAATGAGTCTATTACGATTACTGCAATTCATGAACTTGCACCTGGTTCAGCTATTGTAAAGACATTCACCATTAGCGGAAATTCATATGCATGCAAGACTGAAGTTGAACTCCGGAATATGGAGCAATTCATGCCGCAGCGTACTTATGATATCACTTGGAAAGGCGGCTTGAAATTCCAAGAACAAAATTCTGTGGATGAATCAAATACTGCGATTGCGCTCACAAGTGTGAATGGAACGATTGATGAATTTGATGCAACTGAATATGCACAACCCACTTCAGTGCAAAGTGCTGGTGAGATTGATTTCATTGCAACGAGAACCAAATATTTTGTGGCGGCAATTATTCCACAGAAAAAAGATCCCAATGCAATTGCATTTATGGAAGGCATCAAAGAAGGTGCACCGAATGAAGGACATCTCGAGAAATATTCACTTGCCTATCGCAATAGATATAAAGGTGGAGTGCAGAAAGATGCATTCACGATCTATATCGGACCTCAGATTTATGATACGCTTGCCAATTATGGACTTGAGAAAGCTATCAATTTTGGAACATTCTATGGCGTGAAATGGCTTGTTGCACCGATTGGTGAATATGTGATTTTGCCTACGCTTTCCTTCTTGCATACATTCATTTCTAATTATGGAATCGTGATCATCCTCTTCTCCATTCTCATGAAAATTGTATTGCAGCCATTCAGTGCATCGCAGATGAAATCCATGCAGAAGATGAAGGCTGTGCAACCATTATTGCAGAAGGTACAAGAGAAATATAAAGATGATAGAACAGCTCTTTCACAAGAAACAATGAAGATTTATTCTGAATATGGCATCAATCCCGCGGGAGGATGTTTACCGATGATCATGCAGATGCCAATTCTGATTTCTTTGTGGTCAGTATTGAGCAGTTGGATGGATATTCGTCATGAACATTTCATTGGTTGGATTACCGATTTGTCTGCACCAGATGTGATTTTGGATTTAGGTTTCAAATTACCACTATTCCAAGTTGACAAAGTGAGTGGCCTTGCTCTTCTCATGGCCATTGCGATGTTCATTCAACAGAAGATGACGGTAACAGATCCGAATCAAAAATCAATGGTCTATATCATGCCGATAATGTTTCTATTTATGTTCTCCGGCTTTCCTTCAGGTTTGAATGTGTATTATTTTGTATTCACCGTTTTGGGAATTGTGCAACAAGTCTGGATCACGAAATTCTCGAAGAATAAAATCACATTGGAAGATTTGAAGCGTGCGCCGAAAAAGGAAGGTTGGTTTGCACAGCGTATGCGCATGGCGCAGGAACTTGCTCAGCAGCAACAAGCGGCGGCACAAGCAGGCGGTGGCAATAAGCGTAAACCAATTGGCAATTCATTACCCAAAAAGAAGAAGTGATGAGCATGTTTCCAACACTCAATGAGCAAATGGACATCTTGAAATCCGGCGCGGCGGAAGTATTACCCGAGGATGAGATTGTCAAAAAAGTCGAATATGCCATCAAGAAGAATAAGCCGATGATCATCAAATTAGGTTGTGATCCAAGCAGACCCGATTTGCATATTGGTCATGCAGTTGTATTGAGAAAGATGCGTCAATTTCAGGACATGGGACATCATGCCATTTTGATTGTTGGTGATTTCACTGGCATGATTGGTGATCCCACCGGAAAGTCCAAGACGCGTCCTGCACTCACTCTTGAAGAAACTCGTGCAAATGGCCAAAGCTATTTCGATCAGGCATCACATATTTTATCTGAGAAGAATCTCACGATCAAATACAATTCCGAATGGCTCAGTGAAATGTCTTTTTCGGACGTGATTAAACTCTCAGCGCAATATACCGTTGCACAGATGCTCGAGCGCGATGATTTCTCGAAGCGTTTCAATGCAAATGAACCGCTCAGCATTCATGAGTTTTTATATCCACTTGCACAGGCGATGGATTCGGTGGCGATCAAGTCTGATATTGAGCTTGGCGGCACCGATCAAAAATTCAATTTGATTGTGGGAAGAGAAATTCAGAAAGCTTATGGTGTTGTTCCGCAGGGCATTATCATCATGCCAATTTTGGAAGGAACAGATGGTGTTGAGAAGATGAGCAAATCATTGGGGAATTATATCGCCATCACCGATACACCGCGCGAGATGTTTGGCAAAGTGATGTCTATTCCCGACACCATGATCACACGCTATCTTCAATATGCAGCAAATGCGAGCGAAGCGGAAGTCAAAGCGATGTCGGAAGGTTTGGCAAATGATGCAATTCATCCACGCACCGCAAAAGTTGAAACCGCAATGCGCACTGTTGCACTCTATCATGGCGAAGAAGCTGGTAAAGCAGCATTTGAAGAATTCGAGCGCATTTTTGTGAAGAAAGATGTCCCCGATGAAATCGAAGAGCGCATCATTAGCGAGCTTGGCGCGAATCCACTCGTAGTGGATGTGCTTGCACATACCGGTATGGTTGCATCAAAAGGAGAAGCACGCAGACTTATTCAAGGTGGTGGCGCTAGCATCGATGGCGAAAAAGTGCAAGACATCAATGATACGATTGATCTTTCTTCACCTCGCATTTTGAAGGCGGGCAAAAGAAAGTTTTTGAAAGTGTGGGTTGGATGAGCTTTCATTGCAACTCATACTCATATTTCTAGCATTAAATAGTAAGCATCATGAAAAAAGACAAGATTATCTATTGGATTACAACAGGATTCATTGCGCTTCTTGAAGGTGTCATGCCTGCATTTACATCACAGACAGAGATGGCAAAAGAAGGTATTCGACATCTTGGATATCCTGAATATTTTGGAAATGTATTAGTTGTTTTCAAGATACTTGGAGTTCTTGTATTGGTATTGCCTATTATCCCCAAAAGAGTAAAAGAATGGGCATATGCAGGATTTGCTTTCGATTTTCTATTCGCTTCTATTAGTCATGGCATAGTTGATGGAATGATTGGCCAAACTTTCTTCCCATTAGTAGTTTTAGGAATCCTCTCATTATCTTATGTGTATTATCACAAGATTAATGAGGCTGAGTGAAATTTAGAAGGTTATACGCTCTCCTCGGCCTCGCTCGGAGAGCTTGGATTATCCTCAAAGGGAATATTTATCATTTCATTCATCAATTTCTCCATTCTTCAATTCTTACATTCGTACATTTCATTCATAATTTTTCATTTTTCATTTACAACATGGGATGAGTTGACCTCTCTGGGATCTCATACATCGGAAAGATAATTATACCTCGAGCGAAGTCGAGTGTGGTAATCTATCAAGCCCCAG
>JACCDW010340609.1_pt1 | contig 36927 bp, 36 predicted proteins | sample 7449781 | NCBI WGS metagenome assembly JACCDW01 (sample SAMN15323449, study PRJNA562643) | freshwater metagenome | isolation source: river surface water | place: USA:Blue River Watershed | collected 2017-08-18 | reverse complement strand
ATGAAAGAGGTGTAGACAATAAAGGTTTTGCAAACATCCGTAGCAAAGGAGACTGGGCATTGTTTGGCGGATTGACAACCAGCAACATGAAGAAGAAGTTGGGTATTCCGGAAAACAGACCCCTAGCGGATTTCCTCCCTACTATTACGATTACGGCAAAACAATTGGCTACTGAAATCACCAATTTTAATGTGAAGCAACATGACCTTAAAGGTGAAGCAAGAATTACAGATGAGCATGTGAAGAACAACAAGGATGTGCGTGGGCTTCTTGGCAAAAGTGGGATAAAGCCTGAACAGCTCCCTGCTGAAGAAGACATCAAAAAACTTGAACGTAGAGTAAAATCTGCTGATAAAGGAATCGAAAAGAAAAAACTCAAAGGAAAGAAATAGTAATTATGGCTAAGTCAAATAAAGAAGTAAAGGAAAAAGCAATTGAAGTAACCCTTTGGGAAGCTGCAAATAAATTACGTGGTAGCGTTGAGCCTGCTGAATACAAACACGTTGTATTAGGACTGATTTTCTTAAAGTTTGCCAGCGACAAGTTTGAAGAACACCGTGCGAAACTGATAACAGAAGGAAAAGAGAAGTACATTGAGAAGCCTGAGTTTTACAATATGAGCAATGTGTTTTTCTTAGAAGAAATTTCACGCTGGAGTTACATTGTAAAAAAGGCTAGACAAAATGATATCGCCTTAATCATTGATACTGCCTTGCACACCATTGAGAAAGATAATAAATCTTTGAAAGGTGCATTGCCTGATAATTACTTTTCTCGTTTAGGTCTTGACATTACCAAACTGGCTTCATTGATTAGTGAAATTGATAGCATCAACACACTCAAGGACAAAGAACAAGATTTGGTTGGACGTGTGTATGAATACTTCCTTAAAAAGTTTGCAATTGCAGAAGGAAAAGGCAAAGGGGAATTCTATACTCCGAAAACGATTGTAAACCTAATAGCTGAAATGATTGAACCGTACAAGGGTATCATCTATGACCCTGCTTGTGGCTCGGGTGGTATGTTTGTGCAGTCCATAAAGTTTATTGAAGCACACCACGGAAATAAAAAAGAAGTTTCTATTTACGGACAGGAATACACCAAAACAACCTACAAGCTGGCTAAGATGAATCTTGCCATCAGGGGAATTTCTGCAAACCTTGGAGAAAAGGATGCCGACACTTTTGCTGATGACCAGCACAAAGACTTGAAAGCTGATTATATCATGGCTAATCCTCCGTTTAACCAAAAAGATTGGAGAGGCGAAAATGAGTTAATTGATGATCCACGCTGGAGAGGATATGACGTGCCGCCTAAAAGTAATGCAAATTATGGGTGGATATTGAATATGGTTTCAAAGCTGTCAGAGAATGGTGTTGCCGGTTTTATTCTGGCTAATGGGGCTTTGAGTGGTGGTGGCGAAGAATATAAAATTCGCAGAAAACTGATTGAAAATAATTTGGTAGAAGCCATTGTAATTATTCCGAGAGATACTTTTTATACCACCGACATCAGCGTTACCCTTTGGATTCTGAACAAAAACAAAAAAGCAAGAACGGTTGAAATAAACGGAAAACAGAAAAACTACCGTGACCGTGAAAAGGAAATTTTGTTTGTGGATTTAAGGCGTTGGGGACAGGAATTTGAAAAGCAGTTTATAGAACTTACAGAAGAAGACATTGCCAAAGTAGCTGAGAACTACCACAATTGGCAACAAACCGACTATAAGAAAACTTACAAAAATGTGCCTGAGTATTGCCACTCTGCCAGTTTTGAAGTAATACAGGCAAACGATTTTTCGTTAGTGCCGAGCAAATACATTGAATTTATTGACCGTGATAGCGAAATAGATTTTGACACAGAAATGAAACGCATACAAAAGGATTTTAAAACCCTTTTGCAAGAGGAAAAACAATCGCAAGAACAATTAATCAACGCTTTTAAAACTTTGGGCTATGAGCTATAAGCGTATTGGCGATTATATTCATTTGGTGGACAACCGCAACAAAGATTTAGCGGTAACAAACCTATTGGGTATAAACATTACCAAGAATTTTATGCCTTCGGTTGCCAATACTTCTGAAACTGATTTATCAAAATACAAAATCATTCAGAAAGGACAGTTTGCATATAGTGCTATGCAAGTAGGCAGAGATGAAACTATCCGTTTGGCTTTGTATACAGACGATACTCCTGCCATTATTTCCCCAGCTTATTTGGTCATTGAAGTGAATGACGAAAATGAGTTGCTGGCCGAATATATGATGATGTGGTTTCAAAGACCTGAATCAGATAGATACGGTTGGTTTATTAGTGATAGCAGCGTAAGAGCAAGTTTAGAATGGGAACGCTTCTGTGAAATACAAATGCCCATTCCTGATATTGACGAACAACAAAAATTTGTAGCTCTTTACAATGGCTTACTCTCCAACCAAAAAACTTATGAAAACAGTTTGGCTGATTTACAATTGATTTGCGATAGCTATATTGAAAACCTGATTAAATCAGAAGAACTAAAACCACTAGGAGATTACATAGAGAAACTTGATAGTCGAAACTCAGATAATGCAATCACAGAGGTAATGGGAATGAGTGTTCTAAAGGAATTTAGGTCACCAAGTGTAAAAGTAAATATGAACAACCTTTCGAATTACAGGATTGTCAACTACAATGAATTTGGGTATGTTCAAACTACCAACAATGAAAAGGTTTTGATTGTATGCTTGTCAAAATTCAAGCACCCAATCATCATATCATCTATTCACGTTGTATTTAGAGTAAAAGACGAAACAGAACTGTTGCCTGAATATCTGCATTTGTATTTTAAACGAAAAGAGATAGACCGCTACGCAAGATTCCATTCTTGGGGCAGTGCAAGAGAAACTTTTAATTGGGAAGATATGTGCAATGTAAAATTGCCAATTCCCGACATAAAGATTCAGGAAGCCATTGTAACCATTTACCACACGTTGGAAACTCGTAAACGAATCAATGAACAATTGAAAAACACTATCAAACCGCTTTGCCCTGTGCTGATGAAGGGTGTGGTTGAGAATATTAAAACTGAAACAGCAAATTCAATATGATTACTTCTCTGATCATAAAAAATGTTGCAACCTATGATTCAGTAAATGGAATTCCAATTGCTGATTTAAAAAAGGTGAATTTCTTTTTTGGTTTCAATGGTTCAGGTAAATCAACCATTGCAAAGTATTTGAGGAACCTGAGTTTAGACTCAAGTTTTCAAAATACTTACTTCTCTCAATGTTCCAACGTTGGCTATAACAGTGCAAACCATCAACTACTAATTTTCAATGAAGATTTCATCGAAGAAAACTTCAAACGCAATCAAGAGCTCAAAGGAGTGTTTACTCTCAATCAATCCAATGCAACGATTGACCAACAAATTAGTGAAGAAGAAATCAATATTGCCGCCTATGAACTTCTCAAAGGAAAATATCAAAGCAGAATTGAAGCACTTGAAAGAGAGAAGAACACAAAAGGCAATACGCTACTAAATAACTGTTGGAATGAACGAGCTACTTTTGCAACATTCAGCAAAATTTCACTTGCTCATTCTGGAAGCAAACCGAATTTTCTTCAAGAAATACGAAATTCTATTCCTGCAACATCAACACAAATTCCAACGCTACAAAGTTTGACCGACACTTATCAATCTTTGTATGAAAGAGACTTAAAAAAAGTAAATACAAACATTAATGGGAAAAGTTACTTAGCCATAAGACGAATTGAAATCCAACTTGATAAATTGTTGCAAGAAATTATTGTTGGCAATGAGGAAGTAGATATTGCCGGTTTAATAAATTCTCTGAATTCAAGAAACTGGGTTGAGCTTGGATTGACTTATTTGGATAAAAGTGGAAATGTTTGTCCTTTCTGCCAACATCAAACAATTGATGAAAACCTAAAAGAACAATTCAGCAAGTTTATTGATGAATCATACAAGACAAAAGTTGGAGAGATTGAAAGCCTTAAGCAATCATACAGACTAAAAGCAGATAACTTTATTGCGGAGATAACTTCCATTCAAAATGTTTTTAATCCCGAAAACCTTGTTTCAAATATTATTCTCTCATTAAATCAATTCTTCAATAGAGCTATTGAGGTAATTGAGGACAAACTCACACACACGAATGAAAGGAGAAGCATCACTTCAATAAATTCGGTAAAGAGTGAGTTATCTGAAATCATAAAAGTAATTAAAGACAACAACCAACTTTATGATGATTCAGCAACGAACAAGGATAACCTGATAGAGAATATTTGGTTATATATGACTGACAAATGTCAAGAAGAAATTTCAAAATATGACCAAAGAGTAATTCAGTATTTAAGATTGAATTCTTTGGCTGTTCACCTCAGAGATAAATATGCAGTTAAAATTAGCACTGCAAAGCAGAAAATTGAGACGTTAAGAAGTCAAACAGTAAACACGAAAGATGCAGTTGACAATATAAATCTGATTCTTAGAAATTCAGGATTTGAAGGGTTTGAAATTGACGAGAAAGAAAAGACAAACAATATTTCAAGGTATTATCTTAAAAGACCGAACATAGTAAGCACAACATCTGTGTTTCAAACTTTGAGTGAAGGAGAAAAGAACTTTATTTCCTTCTTATACTTTTATCAGAGTTGCTTGGGAACTGATGATTTGCTTAACAACGGAAGCAAGAAAAAAATAATTGTGATTGACGACCCGGTTTCAAGTTTAGATAGTCAATCTATGTTTATTGTATCAACTCTTATTCATTCACTAATTCTAAGAAAGGCAAATGACAACAGACTCAATCGTATGCTTTTAAAAAACACTGATATAGCACAAGTTTTCATATTGACACATAATTTCTATTTCTATAAAGAGGTTTCATTAAACAAGCGACAGCTTTGCACAGATTGGAGGCATTATAGAATTATGAAAGTTAACAATCAAACAAAGATTACGGGAGGTTATGATAAAACAGTTAATGACGATTACACTTTATTGTGGAATAGCATCAAGGAGTTAAAAAATAATCTTCCTCAAAATTCAACTCAGAATGTTTTGATTGCAAATTCAATGAGGAGAATAATTGAAAGCTATGTTAGTTTTATTGGTTACGGAAACGACTCTTGGGCAGCTTTATTAAATGAAAATATTGCCGACCCAACTTATTACATCAAGAGTTCTTTCATTTCAACGATCAATGATGAAAGCCATAAAGTTGCTGCTTTAGACAGTATATACTATCAAAAAATAATTAATGAACAACCACAGGTTTTGTTTGATGTTTTCAAGTCAATATTCAAGTCAATTGGCAAAGAACATTATGAAATGATGATTGGTGAAACAATTCCAGCATAAAAAAATGAAATTCACCGAAGAAAAATTAGAAAGAGCGTTTACCGAGTTGTTGGGGCAAGAAGGATTTCCCCATCACTTAGGCATTACGATAACTCGTAAGCCTGAAGAAGTATTGATTGAAGAAGATTTGCACACCTTTTTATTAAGTCAATATAAAGGGCAAGGCATTACTGTAAACGAAATTAAATCTATCATTCTTCAACTCAAATCACTTTCTGCAACTGACCTTTACGAGAGCAACAAGACATTTTTAAAAATGCTTTCTGACGGTTTTATTCTCAAGCGAGAAGACCGTAATCAAAAAGACATTTACATTCAGTTGATTGATTATGCAGGCTTAAACAAACACCGCCAACCCAAAGAGGGTGAAGTAATTTCCATAGCAGCAGAACCCGATTCACAATATCCACAGGACACCAACATTTACAAGTTTGTCAACCAGTTAGAAATTTTTGGAAATGAAAAAAGAATACCCGATGGAATAGTTTACATCAATGGGTTGCCACTAGTAGTATTTGAATTTAAAAGTGCAATCAGAGAAGATGCTACCATTCATGATGCCTTTAAACAACTAACAGTTCGTTATCGCAGAGATATTCCAGAAATTTTCAAATACAATGTATTCTGCGTAATCAGCGATGGAATAAACAACAAGGCTGGATCCTTATTTGCTCCATACGATTTTTATTATGCATGGAGGCGTGTTGAAGGACTTGCAAAAGAAGTTGACGGAATAGACAGCATGTTTACGCTGATCCAAGGTATGTTCAATAAAAACCGCCTGCGCGATATTATTCGAAACTTCATATACATTCCTGATAGTTCTAAGAAAAATGAAAAGATCGTATGTCGCTATCCTCAATACTATGCAGCAAGATCGCTTTACGAAAGCATCAAAAAGGCTCAAAAGCCAGAGGGTAATGGAAAAGGTGGAACCTATTTTGGAGCAACAGGATGCGGCAAGAGCTTCACTATGCTTTACCTCACCAGGTTATTGATGAAAAGCGAGTACTTTGAAAGTCCAACCATCGTTTTAATTACAGACAGAACTGATTTGGATGATCAGCTTTCTGCTCAATTTGTAAATGCAAAAACATTCATTGGAGATAATACCGTTGAAAGTGTCGAAAGCCGTGCTGACTTGAGAGCCAAATTGCAAGGAAGGCAAAGTGGTGGAGTTTTTCTAACTACGATTCACAAATTCACCGAAGACACCCAACTACTTACCGAAAGAGCCAATGTTATTTGTATTTCTGATGAAGCTCATAGAAGCCAGGTGAACCTTGACCAAAAAATAAGAGTTACAGAGAATGGTGTTACTAAAACATTCGGTTTTGCAAAGTATTTACACGATTCCCTTCCAAATGCCACCTTTGTAGGATTTACAGGAACACCAATTGACGCTACGCTGGATGTTTTTGGTAAGGTCGTGGATGCATATACGATGACTGAATCAGTTAAAGATGAAATCACCGTTAGAATTGTATATGAAGGCAGGGCAGCTAAAGTGTTGCTCAATAACTCGAAGCTCAAGGAGATTGAAGATTACTATGCTAAGTGTGCCGATTTAGGTAGTAACGAGAATCAAATAGAACAGAGCAAGAAGGAAATGGCACAGATGTATGCCATTATAGGTGATCCTGACCGATTAAAAGAGGTTGCAAACGACTTTGTGAATCACTACGAACAGCGAGTTTCAGAAGGTTCAACTGTAAAAGGTAAAGCAATGTTTGTTTGTAGCACCCGAGAGATTGCATTTGAGCTCTACAAAAATATCATCGCCCTCCGTCCTGAGTGGAATGAAATTCGTGAGGCCGAAGAAGGAGCTATTTTGAGCGACAAGGACAAACGAGAGCTTAAACCAATCGAACGGATTAAACTAATTGCAACAAGAGGCCAGGATGATTCCGAAGATTTGTACAATCTTTTAGGTACGAAGGAATATAGAAAAGAGCTTGACAGGCAGTTTAAAAATGAAAAGTCAAATTTCAAGATTGCCATTGTAGTTGATATGTGGCTTACCGGATTTGATGTACCATTCCTGGATAGTATTTACATTGATAAACCTATTCAGCGACATAATTTAATCCAAACAATATCTCGTGTAAACCGAAAATTTGAAGGAAAGCATAAAGGCTTGGTTGTTGACTACATCGGTATTAAGAATCAAATGAATCTCGCCTTGAAGCAATACAGTGAGGGTGACAAAGATAATTTTGAAGATATAGCTGAATCACTCATTATTGTTCGGAATCATCTCGATCTTTTGGAAAAACTATTTCACATATTCGACAACTCAAAATATTTCAAAGGAAGCACCATAGAGCAATTGAATACCTTAAACCAGGCAGCTGAATATGTTCAACAAACCAAAGAATTTGAGACTCGTTTTATGGGCTTGGTTAAGCGTTTGAAAGCAGCCTATGATATTTGTGCAGGCAGTGAACAATTAACCCAAAAGGAAAGAGATTACACTCACTTTTACTTGGCCGTTCGTTCGATAGTTTTCAAACTTACGAAAGGTAATGCTCCAGATACAGCACAAATGAATGCTCGAGTAAGAGAGATGATAAAAGATGCTCTACAAAGCGAAGGTGTTCAAGAGATATTCAAGCTAGGTGACAACAACGAATCCGAGCAAGATATTTTTGATGAAGATTACTTGGCGAAAATTGAAAAGATTAAACTTCCCAACACAAAGATCAAATTACTCCAGCAACTACTGGCAAGGGTTATCGGTGAAATAAAAAAAGTGAATCGCGTTAAAGGAATTGACTTCACCAAAAAAATGGAGGCATTGGTGGAGAGATACAATAATCGAGATGTCAATGATATTCTTAGAAGTGAAGTTTATGAAGAAATGGCGGAAGCTTTGACCAATATGATTTGGGAGGTTCATAAGGAGTTTAGTGCCGGTGATGAGCTAGGGATAAATTTTGAAGAGAAGGCTTTCTATGATATTCTAAAGGAACTTTGCATCAAATATGACTTCAAGTATCCTGATGAGAAAATGATAGGATTGGCAAAAGATGTAAAAGATTTAGTTGATGGCCAATCCAAATTCCCTGATTGGAATAAACGTGATGATATTAAGTCAGCATTGAAGGTTGGCCTGATTCTTTTGCTTGATGAACATGGATATCCCCCAGTTGAAAGAGACGAGGTTTATGTTGAAATTTTTGAGCAGGCTGAGAATTTTAAGAAAAACAAGAATGAGTAATGACAGAGCTTTTAAAAAATATTTTTATCGCATTTTCAGGCGGCTCTTTTGCATTAATAATTCAATGGTATATTTTCAGAAGAGAAAGACTTGGCACTAGAAGAAGTGTATTGTATGTTTTGATCGAGATTTATTCAAATATCTCTAAACTCGAGAAATTCAACAAATCTGATGAATTAATTGATAAGCTTTTTAATGAATTAGATATAGATCCAGTTGAGATTGAAAAAGATAGGCCTATGTTGAATCAAATTATTCTTAATGCTCTATTTAATGATGTTCTTACTGAATTCGAAGAAATTAACCTCAGCTATCCTAAATTAATACTGGAGCTTTCTAAAGAGAAGCCATTACTTGCATACAGAATAAGTCATCATTCCAAGTTCCTAAATAAGATTACTGTTTACCTTGAAAATGTTTTAATCGATCTAAAGGAAAATATACCGCAATTTCAACATGAAGAATTAGACGATGCATTTAAATCGATTGTTCGGAATAGAATTCTTTTTAATGATAAAGAAAATATACGCAAATCAATTCTTCAAGTTTCTTGCTCTATTTCTATAGTTCAGTTTTTTAACACAAAAAGATTCCTTAAAAGGAATGATGATACTAAAATTAAAAATTCTGAGATTAAGGAATTAGCAGATCAGATTAAAATTTTATTTGAAAGAAAAGCTGACCAATAAATTTAAGTATCGACTAGTACAATATCTGCTTATTTTTTACTTACACTTATTAAACTTTGACTTAGCGATACTTCTTTACGATTCTGTCAATATATCTGATGAAATCTTTTGAACCCACTACTTTCACATCTTCCAGGAACCCAAGTACAAATCTGCCGGGAGCCTGAAAGCTCTGAACTTTAGCCGTGAAGTAATATCGGTCGGTATCGGGTATATGCTTGATGTATGCAATACTCATCGGGTATTCTTCTTTGAGGACAAGGGAGGCACGCATGCTCATTTGAATTTCAATTTCCTTGTTCAGGCTCTTACCCTGGAATCCGAAAATATCTGGTTTGTAAAATTCATGATGCTTTTCGTATTTCATTTTTGAATCCAGCACCACTACCTCTGTCATACGCTCGATATTGAAATACTTGTTCTGTTTGGGCTTTACTTCAAAAGCTGAAACGGATTGATAATCGTCTGTGAAACACATGGGCTCAACAATCCGATCACTAATGGTTTGGCTATGCGCAGATATATAATTTTTAAGGAGTAACTGGCGGCCTTCGATTATGGCAATAGAGATTTGCTCAACAATATGTCCTAAATGTGCCTTAAATAAAAGGTTTGCGCCTATTTGAAGCTCACTAGAAAGTCGAACCTTCTGCAATACGCTCTCTGCAATTTTGGTGCTCTTACCGGCTGTTTTAATGAGCTTTTCTAGGTAGTCTGCTTCCTGATCGGTAAAGGGAACAATGTCAGAGTTTCCGTTGGTGGTTATCCATATCCGGTTGCCGCTGTCTCTTTCAATCTTGAAGCCCAAGTCTTTCAACATATCCAAGTAACGGTAAACTGTGCGTTCGGAGGTGTCCAAAAATTGCATAACGCTTCTGATTGACTTGGCAGGCTTAGCCTTCAAGAAGTTAATCAGTTGGAATACACGATAAATTCTATTCTGATTGAACATGCTTTGAAAAAAGTTTGTCAAATAAAGTCAAAACCAAACACTTTCCCAAGTGATTGACCCTATTTGGCAAAGAAAGTTCGTTGGTTTGCACTCAAAATATATAATAATGAGAAAACCCATAACCTTAATCGCTATTAGCATTGCAATAATGTCAATGACAGGCTGTATGTCTTCCTTTTATGGAACGCAGTATAAATACACTTATTCACTAACTGAAACTCCCAATCAAATTGTATTGGATAGTAACAGTGTAATGCATTTTGAAGATTCAATAATTTCAGTTGATTTTACTATTGGGCAGAAACAAGTGGCTTTTGCAATGAAGAACAAAACACAAAGCACAGTCAAGATAGTTTGGGATGAAACTCTGTTTATTAAATTTGATAACCCAGGTAAAGTCATGCACTCAGGTGTTAAGTACAATGAACGAAATAACAGTCAGCCACCAAGTGTAATACCAGGTGGGACAGTTCATGAAGATGTAATTATTCCAACAGATAATATCTACTGGAGAGATGGTTACTACAGTTCAGGATATTCGAGACCTGGAGGCTGGGAAGAAAGAGATTTATTCGCAACGCAGGACTTAAATAAGCCCGATATTAAGAATGCTATACTTGCAAGTAAAGGATTAGAATTCAGAGTATTTATGCCTCTTCAGGTTAATGGAGTAAATAAGGAGTATAATTTCAAATTCAAAATTCTTAATGTAGCTCCGGTTGTTAAGACTACAAGTCGTTAGATTTTCAATTGTCCACCGGCATTAAACCTGCCGGTGGCTTTTGCTTCTCCCTTCCCAACTTCAACAATTACATCTACTTCATGAGCATGGGTATTTACGCCCTTGAAACGACCTTCTTTGGTAGTGTGGTAGATGAAGATGAATGATACACCTGGATATTGCTTGCGCAGTTCTTCCAGGTCAGATACATCCATGCCTGCTTTGGAAACAGAATCAATGAATACAAACTGATAAGGACTTAAATCAGCCGGAATCCGGTCTGTAATATATAGGTTCGGATGAGAAGCATTCAACCTTTCAATTTTTTCTTTTAGCGTATAGCCGAATCCTTCCTCTACGGCACAGTACAATACTTTCCCATGGTGCTCTGCTAGGTGTTTAGCAAAGTCAAGACACAAGGTTGATTTACCGGATTTAGGTAAGCCATAAACCATGGCAGAAAAGCCAACTGAGGGATCACCAATCAAATCTTTGTATTTCCCTTTCAGTCCGATTGTCTCGAAGTCCATTCCGAGCAGCTCACCGGAGGGAACTACAATTGCACCTTCGTCATCATCTTCGTAATCGGTTCCGTTTAGACTTTTTTTTTGACCGAATAAGTCATCACCTACTATTCCAATAAGTCCGTTGAGCTCTGCTCTGCTTATTTTTAGTGCATCGGCATTTCCGGCAACAAAGTTTTTCAATGTTTCGAAGGCATCGTTCAATCGCTTAGCGTATTTGTCCGACTTGTGAATTTTACCCTTCTGAACAGCTTTGGTCATGCGCTCAATGAGCTTTTCAGCTCGCTCTTTCATTCCCTTCTTTCCGTTCAGGCTCACATAGGCTTTGAGTAAAGTAATAGACAGCATGTTCTCCTGACTGCCTGCAATTTCAAGGTAGCGTTTCAGGTTTTTAGCATCAATCTTTATCTCTGCCATTTCGCCCATTTTCTCATAGGCTTTAATGAGTTGCTCCTGCATGAGATTCACTTCCTTTGCGTAGGGAGAATCTTTGCGTACCCTCCGTTCCAGGATGGCTTTCTGTAAACCGGTAAGCAGGTTTAATACTTGGGCTTGTGTCTTCACCTTGCCGTGCATGGAGGCGTAGCGTTTGATGAACTGCACATCAGTATCAATGCGCTCAATTGGAGTTGCTTCCTGATCATCATCGTCCTCGTCATCATCCTTTCGAGCCGGTTTGGGATTTGGCTTGCTTGCTGTTTTTTCCTGTGGCTTGGCAGCCGGCTTTGGGGCTGTTTTTACAGACTTTTCTGGAAGGGCTTTCTCTGCCTTGGGTTTGCCGTTTTTTTTGAGGTAGTCGCCCAACTTGGTAAAATAGGCATCCACCACACGCTTGATGTTCTCATTAGAGTTGTAGGCTGACCAATTACCCTGGGATGCGCCCACGACCAGGTTATGTCCTTTTGATAGGGCTTCGGGCATGGTAGCCCAGTCAATATCTTTTATTTCGGTGAAGTAATTCTTTGTTGTAAGCATGATTTTCTGTGTATTTGATTAAAAGTCAAGTAATTCCAATTCGAGTTCCAGTGCAAGGGCTTCAAGTTCTAATTCACTGCTCCTGGATTCTTCAACCGGAGCCTGTGTAGGAAGTGCCTGTTTGTATTCCAACAGGTAGTTTAACCGACCAAATTCCTCCGCCCGGTTCTCGGCTGTTCGGCCTTCCACCTGGAGGGCTGATTTCTTTTGCTCGATTTCACCCCTCAATTCGCTCCAGCGAGGTGAATTCTGCTCTCCGCTGTATGTCTCTGCCCGAAGCTGCAAAGCCGCTTTATCGGCCTCGTATTGAGCTAAAACAGGGCTCAGGTCGCTGGTTAGACTGTACCCCTTGGGCTTGAGGATGGTTCGTTCGGTTTTGCGCACCTTGCTCACATACTCCTTGAAGTACCCCAAATAGTACCGGTTAGAGAAATATACCCCTAGCACCGGGTAGCTATTTTCGATTTTACGCCCTAGGGATAAGATGTCCTTGTCGGCCTGTTCGGTTCCGTTGAGCAGGGCTTCAATTTCCTCTTTGAGTTCCTTGGCCTTTTTGACCTGCTTGTTCTGAATTTCACCGTCCTCGGCCACCTTTGGGATTTCCTTCAGGAAGTCACTATTGAGTAGGGAGGTATGAAATCCACGGATGGCCTCTAGGCTCTTTGTCCGGTATTCATTGTAGTCCTTGATGTCGCTCTGTACTTCCTTGATAGCCTCGATTGCGGTTCCAAGTTTTCGGTATTCCCGGTTGAGCTGCTCTTTCTCTTGGTCGAAAAACATCTTCACCAAGCGATCCACATCGGTAATGAGTGCGAGCTTGATTTCTTCGGGATCGAGGCTTTCAAGGTCGAGTACATTTCCCCGGTCTCCACGGAACCAAATGTCATTGATACGAGAGGTCTTTTCTTCGAGCTTTTGGAATACGAATACATCCATGGAATCCTGGATCAGTGGCATTACAATTCGCACATAGCTGAACTGATTGCCCTGTCTCCATATACGCCCTTCGAGCTGACGGATGTCGGTTGGATTCCATTCCGGATAGCAGTTGTAAATCACCGTTCCTCGTTTTTGCAAATCAATACCCTCTCGGATAGTCGCAGTACCAATGATGATTTTCACTACGCCATCCAAAAATGCTTCTTTGATTGTTTCCTTTCTTGTATCGTTGATTTCAGAGCTGATGATTTCTACTTCATCAACTTTGGTTTTATCATACATGACACCACGCTGATAACCGATTTCATTCTCTAGGTATTCTTTGATAAGTGGAAAAAACTGTTTACCACGATTCATGTAAATCACCTGACCGGACACATTTTCGGAATGTTGTTCATGCCAGTTCTTTACGGAACGAATACACTCCATGACATACTGAATCTTTGGACTTTCCTCGACAAACTCTTTGTAATTCTCCGGTGTGCCATTCAAAATGAATGGTGATAAAGCATTGTCGAGACTGTATGCAAGAGCCCTGAAAAGATTACCCATATCGAGCTTTCCCTGAGTAGATTTCTTTGCCATGGCAACAATACCATTCTGATTCTCCCTTTGTTTGGGAGTCATGTTGATATAAGTCAGCACTTGCTTGTCTTGCGCCAAGCGAATCTTGGTATTGTTGAAGTCATATAGCAGCGGCAGGTTGATTTTCTTAGGTCGAACAACGCCAGCTTCTTCACCGGTCTTGTATAGGATATGATTATAGATGAGCTTTTGTAAAATCCTGCGATTGGTGAAACTTTTAATCACTTCCTTCTCGACAATTTCCTCTTTGTAGTTTGCTGTCCATTCAACTGTTGGAAGTACAAACAAATCAAAGAAGGTGTCAAGATTAGCAATTCCGTTATCACGCAGGGAATCATACGCCACAAGTGATAGCATGGAATAAATCTCTAGCGGTGAATTGGTGAAAGGTGTTGCTGTGAGCAGCATCGTATTTCGTCCAAACTTTCGCTGAATGAAATTCAGAATCAAAAACGCTTTTTGTCCGGTTTCAGAAGTAGCCGATTGTATGTTGTAGCGTTTGTTCCCATCGTCATCCGCTTTCACCTGGCTAAATACATTCTTACATCTGTGCGCTTCATCAATCACCGCATAATCAAAGCCAAGCACATCTACATCGGCAATGGTATTCTTTAAGCCAATGCCGATCATCTCACGAAATTTCTGATACTCGATTTCTTTGTCTCGGTGTGTTTTCTCTTTGGATTGACCAAGCACATTCACAAGTTCAGTGAACAATTCATCTGAAACTGAATCACCAAATCCTAACCGCTTGAATCCTTCGTAAGTCACCATGGTGATAGACTTCTCCGGTACAGCCTCGTTCATATTGATTTTACTGACTACATCTGTTCCCAGATTGAACCAATCATTCACAGTAATACCTGTATGAGACAATACGCCTGAAACAAATTCTCCTGTCTTTTTATCTGTGAATCCTATAATCTCATTCATCCACTTTTTGTAGGTGGGCTTTGGAACGACAACCAGTGGTCGTTTGCATTTTCCGGAGTAGAGATTGTGAGCGAGATTGACAATAGCTGTCATGGTTTTTCCAACGCCCACATCAAAGGCATTGATGCCGGAGCCCATTGCTTCCATGAACGCTACGCCTTCACGCTGTATTTCGGTTATTTGAAGTAGCCCTGATTTGAAACGAGCAGAACACTCAAACCCAATAGGCACTTTGGAATAGTTGATGTCTGACTGCCCATTATACAAACGGTTCCAAGCATAGTCCAAACGCTGCTGATCCTCAAATGCCAGTACCTCATGAAGGAATTTTGATAAGAGTTTTTCACCTTCAATTCGAGCATTGGCTTTCAGTTCTGCCTTTTCTTCCTTACTCATTTTATCATCACGCAGCGCACGATTAGCGATATAGTAATCTGCAATATCAACAGGTGAGCTTTTCTCAAAATCCGTATCCTGGTTGAGTGTGAATAGCCATTTGATATATACATGTTGCAAGGTGTATTTTGCCTCACCGTCAAAGCGGATATTGATTTTTTCACGGTCACGCTTACGCTCAATTTTTCCGTTTACCTTTTTCAGTTCCTCGGCATTTTCCAGCTCCATAAATTCCTCACGAACCTGTGAAATGAAAAACAGATTGCCGTCCTGGGCAAAGTCGGAAATGGCTGTAATGATTGGTCGTTCTTTCTCGTCCGGATTGGTTACCGAGAGCATCTCCGGCTTCGCATCTTTGATTGCTTTCAAATGCTTTTCATAGACATCCTCGTCCCAATGTTTTAGAATATCCTCTTTATCCTTTTCCAACTGCAACTCACGGTCGTACATATTTCCGTAGGTGTAGATCGGAAAGGGAAGGAGTTCTCCGGAGGTATAGAACAAAGCTCCAGCTCTAACCAGGTCAAATAGTTTTTCCTCCAGAGCTTTGCCGGTCATTTTGAGGTAGTATTTCTCCCAACCTTTCATCGGTACTCCGAGCTTTCGCTTGTACCAAATCCAGGCGATGATTTCTTCTTCAGAAATGCCTTTGTTATAGCGACTAACTACATCATCAAAAGACAATACTTTGCCCTCTGTATCTCCCAGTCCAGAAAGCTCATTTGCCTCCTTTAGCACACGGTCAAGAATATGCCGGTTGCCTTTTATCTGATTGGATAGATATGGATTGATTGCGCCTAATGCGCTGCTATGGTGTATGCCTGATAAATAACTCATAGTTCAGTCATTTGTAATTCTAATTCAAGAGCCAGTGCTTCCAGCTCCAATGTTTTTGATGATGCCTTTCCTCGGTGTGCTTTCATGAAATTCATCAGATGCAGATTTGCATCTCTGATATCCATGAAATTCACATTGTCCTCGATGTAGTCCCCTTTGTGGATTTGCAGATTGTAGTCCACGCCACCCTGGTAAATTCGGGCGTTGTATTCTCCATTTGTGTACTCCACATCAAAGTCAGGATCGGAAGCATCGAAGTATTTGATTGACCATTCAAACGGAACAGGCAGAATCAATCTATCTTCTCCAATGTGATGTCCAATCGTGTTTTCGATCCAAGTGCGGTCTCCTTTTATTGAAATTGGAAACTCTCTGGAAGAAGTAATGATTTCTTCTCCGCAGACTTTTTCCGGATGCTGTGCAAACCAGGTATTGAAACTGCACACTTCAACAAGGGATAAAGGACTATTCGGAAATTCCTTTTCCTTTATCCTTGCTTCGCACAGCATTTCTTCAGTAGCCTTATTTCTCATCACTCCATTACGAAGCACAGGTAAATCCGGATCGTCATTTTGAGCTTGGGCAATAGCTTCCCGGAACACTTCAATTCGTGCTCTGTAGTACATTGGAAGTTCCTGCGCATAGCTCATGTTTACATCATTTCAAGTTCCTGTTCAATTAAGGGGATCACTGCTGCCGGAATCATCTGATCATGCAGCACTTTTCTAATCACCATTTCCTCGGCCTTTGTATAACCCTCTTTGCTGTGAAGCATCTCATAAAGATTCGGAGCATTGGCTTCGGTTACTCGTTTCAGTTGCTTCAATATTTCCTCACGTAGCTTTGTTTCTAATGGCGATGTTTTCTCCATACCACTTAGGCTCCGTTCATTCTCATCAGTGAATGAATAATAACCTTCCTTAGTTGTGATTATGTGGTCAAGCAGCTTGATGTCATAAAGTGCTAAGGCCTCTTTTATTCGTTTGGTTATTACTCTGTCAGCTTCACTTGGTTTTAGATTTCCGCTTGGATGATTGTGTGAGATTATCACAGCTTTTGCAAGTGTTTTCAATGCCACTGCTGATACAATTTCAATATCAACTGTTGTGGAATTTATAGTGCCAGTGGAATGATGATAGTAACCAATAATTTTATTCGCCTGACTTAAATATAAAGCCACAAAATGTTCCTGCACTTCAATGCCTTTGAGAATGGTGTCACGGATGAATTGATATACATCATGCGAGCTCGTTACATTGCCAAAGAATAAACGATCCCCTTTGAAGGTGACTTCAATTTCACGAACGTTCAGTTCTGCATTCAACTCATCAAGCTGTTGCTGTAGCTCGTCAAAGTTGTCTTTGTCGTACACAAAGTGCGGTTGGTTTTGTTGTATTTTATAGCTCATGCGTTTGCTTTTCTTCTAAATACTAAAATGTCTGTTGGTACTTGTGATGCTTTGAATACCGGAGGCAAACGATAGGCATCCACGAAGTCCGCTATTTCTTGAATTTCCATTTTCTCACCTTGGTAGCTGATTCCATTTCTCATAAAATTGCTGGAAGTCAGATACACAAGTAATCCACCCGGACGAAGCATTTTTAGTCCATAGTAGATAAAGAACAGTTCTATTTGGTGCATCTTCGGCCTTGGGAAATAAGCGCTGTATTTGTTCTTGTACTTGCCATAAGGTGGATTGCCAATAACTAGTGAAAACGGATAGCCCTCCAACCAGGTAAGTTTGTTTTTCAGCCTTTGTGTGAACCTAGGCTCTTCCAAAAATGCTGTCTCAAAATAGCCTTGGTAGATGTGTGCATCCGGATAAGTGATTTCAGCAATTCGCTTGGTAATTGGATTTATTTCAAAGCCAAAGCAGCGTTCTTTGAATGGTGCTGGTGCAAAGAATCTTCCGGTTGCGAGTGAAGGTTCGAGTATATTCCCTTTGGCATCAAAGCCATGTCGCATGGCTAGTTTCCACATTAAGTCCACGATGTACTGAGGGGTATAAAACTCATAAAGCAACCCTTCTCCAGTTGCTCCTTTGGAACCCTGTCCACCATCACCCTCATACTGTTGGATAAAATCAATATCCTCGGCTGAATAGTGTTCAGACTTGCTGTCCTTTGCCTTGATAAAGGCTTCTATTTTTCTATTGAGTTCAAACTGATTCATTTTGATTTTCGTCTTTGAATTTGAATGAACTCGGAATAGGTAATTCGAGCATTGGGATTTTTAAGCGTTACCCTTTGCTGCAATTTTCTTGGAGAGAATATCCAAAGCCAAGGCTTTTCTCTTGCACCACGAAAAACGACTTGTACCAAGGTGTCTTGGTAATTGATTTTAACTTCCTGTGTGCTGTCATGTGCAAGTCCATGCACATTGAAGAAGTTGTCTTTGTAAGAAAATACTTTTACCGGAACAGTGTCATGAATAACACTATCACGAAGCATAGTAGTAATATGCTTCGCGGTATTGATAGAAGTTGTTGAAATACTCTCCGCTCTTTTAGGATTGATTTTTAGATTTCGGATTTCATCGAGCAGCTTTGGATATAGTGTGCTCAACTCCTTTAGTCGGAGCTGCATTACTTCATTCTCTACTGCTAGTTGTCCTGACTGAGTTTGAATCTCTTTGAGTTGTTGAACAGTCTGTGAAAGTGTTTTACTCAAACGGTCATTTTCCTTGCTCTGATTTCTCAGCATTTGAGTTAGCTTGATAGCCAGTAGGAAACACAGAGCTGCGAATACGCAAAGTGCTATCGTCCTGCTGGCTCTGCTGCTCAATATTTTTATCAGGAAATTCATAACCGGAGGGTCTTTTTGTTTGCGCCCAGATGTAGGCAGAAAGGATTGTCATTATTCCAGCGATGCTGGTTGTTGCTACAACTTCCATTTTCATAATGGTTGCCATTACCGTAATTCCACCCAGGAACAGAGCTGCAATCACGGTGAGTTTCAGTCGCGTTTTGGTAGTCATTTGATATGTGAATTAATGCGTTCATTTTAGAATGTGTATGGCTCCCAATTGCCGTTTTTATTCACTTGCGCAATCAACGCCATTTCTCTACCGATGCCAATGCGGAAATTTCCATCTTGGTCAAGGTTGGAAATATCCAATGCCCAATACATCCAGCTTCCGTCAATACGAATGGCGAAAACACCTTTCTCTAAAAGTGCTGGTTGAAAGTTTACAGGAGAGTTGAATGTTTTCTCACCAGCTACAGATTGTTTTGTTGTAGTATCTACAACACCTTCTATTTGCTTAGAATGAATCTTATCCATGGTTTTTAGTAGTTGTAGCAAACGACAATTGTGTCTGTCGGCTCGATGATATATGGTACAATAAATGTCACTTCTGTTGATCCCTGCTGCACAGTTATATTGTTGATGAACACGCCATTTACAAATACCTGCACACTATCAACGCCACTTACTGGATGTGTAAGTGTGAGAGTGATTTGTGTACTGTCTTTTGCTTCTAACTTTTCAAAGACATCTCTTGCTTGGTTTGAGGTGGTCATTCCGGCAATGACTTCTCGAATTTGCAACACCTCATTGTATGCAGCAGTAGCAGCATCCAATGCTTTTGGAATCTCTGCCAATTCTTTGGCTAGATTCTCTATCTGTTTGATTTTTACAAAGTCTCCCATACTTATACGATTTGTAGGTATTTCACAAGGATGACATCAGAGGCTTCTAAGGTGAATGAGCCGTGCCAAAAGAGACTTGTTCCGTCTGTATGAAAATCTTTGTCAGCTCCATACTCGTATAACACGCCATTGATTGAAAAGAATAAAGCCTTTCCGTCAATGGCTACAGCAAATGGAAAAGTGTTACCAATCTTTGCAGAATAGGTAAACCTTGTTTGAATCCATTTCATCGTTGGTAGTGTTACCTCACCGCTATCTGTACCCACAAATGAGCTGATGCGATAGACTTCGTTGTGAACGATTATCTCATCATTGACAGGATCACCCAACATCTCCAGGACTTCCTTGGTAGAGAAAGTTCTTATTTCACCAGTACGCAGATGTTTTAATGTGAATCCCATTTTTACTTTTTAGTGTTTTTGTTGTTTAGCTGCTTCCACAACCACCTTCCACCAAAGAACAGCAATGCTGCACCTGCTAGACCGATACCGCCTTTAGCAGCAACTTCAGGGGTTATATCAAGGCTTTTTTTTTAACGGTGCTCATAATGTTTTCGTAGAGATTGATAATGGCACTACGATAACCTTCGCGACTGTCACCGTTTGATTCGCTGATATAAGGCGAATAGGCAATCCGCTGCGCATAGGTTTTGTAGTCATTACTTGCAGCATGTGCCGATTTGTACTTTGTCGATATGAGCCTGGCAAAGTCATAAAAGCTATCCTGTGGCGTTTTGTACACACGGAATTTCAGCTTGTATTTGTTCTGTGCCTGATAGATTTCTCCATCCCAGTATTCATTCTTTGAACCACCTGCGGTAATTCCAAAGAAGTTGTTGCTTTTTGTGGAAAGGCCTGATGTGCCCCAGCCACTTTCATGTGCCCCTTGTGCAAGAATCACTAACGGATCCATGTTAAACTTTAAGCCAGCAGCTTTAGCGTACTGAAAGTTGTTCACTACATAATTTTCACTCTTGGTACTCATGATCGTATTTCTTTAATGTGTCGGGCATTTACCCAGCGTTCTGTATTGTCTACTGTTTTGAATTTGTGGAATCGTTCTTTACCTGTGTCCATTGTCATAATGAGCAGTCCGAGTAGCGTGTTTTTATCCGCAGATGCAATAGGTTGAAACTTCTCGTCCAGCACATTTACTAATCGAGTAGTCAATAATTTGGAAGCGTTACTTGGTATTCCTTTTACGGTTTTATCTCCTTTCTTTGGTGCTGGAGCTGGATCAAAATAATCCAACGGTTTCATCCATGGTGTTGCATTCAGAGTTGAAGGATAGCGCTCGAACATGGGTTTGTAATAATCGAATATGTCCACGTAATTCGATGAAGCACTTACCCAATAAGTGAATTTCCTTTTGTTCATCGGTTTGAACATTACAGGGGCTTTCTCCGCATTGACAACATATCCGACTTCAATAAACTTTACATTGTTTACTTCATCGAAATGCTGATTGCCTGTGGCATATCCAAGAAATTCACCGGGCTGTGCCGTACGCAGAATGTTCTTACTTGAAAACACTTCATAGAATGCGCCATGGTTAGAGGCATCCGGTGAAGTACGAATGGTAACGGCTTTCTTTGCTACAACTAGTTGCGACTTCTTTGCAAAAGTTACAGGTGGAGCAGAACCTTTCTTAGTTGATTTGTTAGGATTAGAACTTACTAGAGTAAGAAATTTAGAATAATCCTCAGCAGAGAGTTCTCTTTGTAAATCATCCAGTAAGTTAGACTGGTATAGATCACGATAATTTTTCGATACTTCATCTAAGTTGGTAATTCCACGAGCGGTATCTAATATCAATTGTTCATCTGTACCATCAGCACTCATCATCCAACTCACGCCACTTGAGTTCATAGCGTTGCGCAGTGTCATGGCTTGCCTTACAGAAGGCTTATCATCGGTTTGCGCTTGTACAGCGTTCTTATTGATGTCACCAATGATTTTTTTGCCAAAACGATAAGCCAAATAAACACCGCCAACAATCAAAAGACCGTTGACGATTTTACCTCGGTTATCCGAAACAACTTCTATGACCTTTTCTTTAATCGGCATGGCTTAAATCATTGAGCGAATTTTTAATAGCACTAATGGGTTGTCAATTTTCTTAGAAATAGAAACCAACTCTTGTGGCTTGAATGTCCTTACAATGGCTTCAACAGCCTGTTGTACTTGTTTGGCTTCAATGTCATTTTTGACTTTCACATTTACAGCGATTTTACTGTCCTGCATTGGTTTCTGTTGTTTTAGGGGTTGATACTTGTGTGATGAATTTGAGAATCCGTTGAATATTCTCCTTATCCTTTTCCAGCTCGATAAACAAGAGATAAAGCGTTCCAAGCTCTTGATTGGTTAATGTTGAACAGAACTCAGTTATCAGGCTAATGATTCCTTGTCTCTGGTCATTTTGAGCTTCTTTGCTTTCTTGTTTTTCGTTTGAATCCAGTTCCTTTTTCTCTTTGTCTTTTTCCTCAGTTCCTGCTAGAAAGCTCATCGCAGTTCCAACAGGAGTATTGGTCAAAAACTTAGCGAGACCAGGCATCGCCATTCCGATAATGTTCGAGTAGTATTCCACCTGCTTTTTAGCATCAAGTGTGGTTTGCAAGTCGTTGACCTGGAATTGCAGCTCCTCGTTGAGTTCCTTTTGTTGTTGCAGTTCCTGCTGGAGCTGCTCCAAGGTCTTTTGCCTTTCCATTTCATTGAACTTGCGCTGAACCATGTCATTGATTTCAGCTTCACCAAGTCCTTGAAAACCGCTATTTGCTCGGTTCTGTATCTCTTCCTCGATTTCGTTTACATCGAATGTCTTTGCCCAAATAAGAATACCTTTTTCATTGTCTTTAAATTCCACTTTCACCTTGTCCGGATTCTCACTTTTCTCATAGCTTCTGATGAGCTGAGAGAAAGCGGATACATCGGCATTTTCAATCGTATTGAGCTTCTTTCCATTTCGATAAAAAGTGGCATTGAATACAACAGTTTTATATCCCTGCTTCGGAAATGTTTTTATCATTTTCCGACAGACTTCAATTAGATGATACTTTCTGCGTTGGTTCACTTTGTAACGATTTGGATAAACTCAAGTGTTGTCATTGCTTCCAGTGATTGCGGAAATTCAATGGATATAGTTCCCGAATAATCTTCAATGCCTTCTAGCGATTGAATATCAAATGGGATTCTTCTAGACCTTGAATCCGACTGAATCAATGTGCCCGGTGGAAGCTGTCCAGGATTGGTCAGAAACAACAACTCATTGTAAGCATAGAACTGATGATAGCTTGTGCCAACAGGTAGTTCTACACGAAAGAATTGTTGCAGAGCTGGCTCAATCTTGCGCTGCTTCAGTTGTTGTTGGATGAATACAAGATGATCGTACATGTTGCTCGTTGTTTTGAATTTCGCATCGTAGATATATGGCTATGGTATATGGACTGAACCATTCCTTTGTATTTGCAAATGGATAAGGGCTCTTTTGCGTGTCCAAATAATATCCGGTAACCAATTGACCGGATTCTAGCGGAATGTTCAAATCTCTATACTCAGGCAACTGTTCAACCTGGGCTTCATAGCCAAGCAGGTCATTAAAGAATAGTTGTTTGCGTGAGTTGAACTCGACGGCTAGTAATCCAATTTCAGGTATATCTACATCGGAAGTAATTCCTTTGACATGCCTTGCTACAAAGCCGGTGCAACGACTAAGATGCGAGGACAAGCGGTGACGAATCTCTACGGCTTGTCCTGGCTCTGTTACTTCCAGGCGTATGATATTGTAACGAATCTTTGTCATTAGTGTTTCTCCGGATGCTTTTCTCCGTGTTTTTCTGAATGAGTTTCATTCACCAGCCACAGATAGAGTTTAACATCGTATGGATATAAAGCGGGATTTATCGCCCTTGGATCGGAATAGCGTCCTTCAACAGCTGAACCAGCTGCTTCAATATGTTCTTCAAAACGAAAGAACTTGTTATTGGGAGCTACTTGATTTCCGCAGGTGAGCATACGCACTTCATGTGCATCATCAAACACATCTTGTCCGTTAATCTTCAAGCCCATGGTCGCTCCAACGAGCACCTGGTCACTCGGAACGGATGCAAACACGCCTCGTACTTTCGCATATAGCTTGTCCGTTTCGGCAGCAAATCGTACCGAGTCACCTGGTGCATTAATCCGAATTCGGATTTGTTGAAACTTATGATTCTTCATGGCTCAGAGCTTTCGAGGGTTTAGGCTTTGATTACAGATGTACCACGCAGAATGGCCTTCAAATAAGACTTGTCAGGCGCATTGCTTCCCCATTCTAAGTTGAATTCAATGGACTGCTGATCCTTGATAACCTTTGGGTTGTCTAGGATGTACAATCCTTTGAATATGTCTTTTCCTTCAGTGAAGAAAACTTCATTGGATGTGTTAGGCACAAGCACCGTTCCGTTGGCTTTGAACTCAAACTCTCCGTTGCGCACATAGTCAGGGATGACATTAAAAGCTACATCGGGAGCGGTTTCTGTTCCTTCGGCAACACCTGCCAACAATTGCATACCATACAGAAGGAAGAAGTTTCCTTTTTCCAACTTACCGGATGAGATGTTGGAGATTCCGACAACCTTATTGTCATCATCTTTGAACATCTTAATCACTTTGCTACCGGTGATTGATTTAACCACATACAATGCGGTATCAACAGCCTGTAACGAATGATTGGCAAGTCCTCTCTGAATTTCAGCAGGCAGCATGTGAATGCGTTTTTCAAACTCAGCACGACTACGAGAGCCGGTGGCAGAAGCTTGGATGCGTGATTGCATCTGCATTTTTCTAAAGAACTTCTTTTTTGCAGGCACTGGGGCTGCATCCAACGCTTCCAAAAAGTCATCTTCATTGATGGCTCCTAAAAGGTTGTGTTCACTTTGTTCGATTTCTCCGAGCGTAAACATGATTATTGATTTTTAAGGGTTGAACATTTAATTGATTAGATAATTTCGAAGAATGCTGGTTCGCTTTCGCTTTCCGCAGGGGCAGCACCGATATTGCGCTCAGGCATATCTATTTGTTCCTGAACATCCATTGGATTCGGGTATGGCATATACACCGCATTCAAAGCCGGTAAATCCGGATTGTAGCGTTCTACTGCCAATTGCACCGGTTCACGGAATACCTTCACAGGCGCACCTGCATTGTCGGTATCATCATTGCCAAGACCACTGAAGTCAGCTAGTCCAGCTAACAAGTCTTTTTTCAAAATGACTTTCACGCCACTAAGCACGCCTGCTGCACCGACACCGGTAGCAAGGAGCTTCATGTTCTTTTCTTTGAGCATTACCGCACCGGCAGCACCGGCAGCGATTAATACCACAGGACGAGCCATTGCCTTTGCATTGAATCCGGTTTCTGTACCGTCCACCTTCATTACTTTGTCAATGAGTCTTCCGCCCACAGAACCCAGTACGACACCACCTCCGAGCATCGCCAGGTTTTTTACTTCTTCCATCACAGCCTGGCTGCTGAGTTTGGAATTGGTTTTTCGTTGAGTTGCCATGATTATTGATTTTAATTGGTTGCTTATAAAAGTTTTACTGATTTCATTGGTAATTGCTTGTGTGTGCTATGCGCATGAGCCTTACCGTTATGTTTTTTCTTTTTGCTCCGATAGCCCGATAGGGAGGACGGTTTCTTTGGCTTGGAAACCATTTTGTAGATTCCAAAAGCCAATAATCCACCTCCGATTACAGCAGGTACAGGATTCTTTTTGATGAACTCCATTACACCTCCACCTCCAGTTGTTCCTTCAGCATCGTTTGTTGTGCTTGCAGATTTTTGACCTGAAGCATCACCACCTTCAGAACCGCTTTCTGAACCTGCCTTTTGAATGGCATCAGCAGCACTAGGATCATTAGCCATTTCTTTAGCTAAAGCATCGGCATCGACATTTTCGTTTTTACCTAACAGTCCTGAATCTTTCAATATTTTAATGGCAGCGACAATAATTGGTGTTGCAGCTGCAAGCGTAGCAGCCGTTACAGGTTCGCCAAGCCCCTGAAAATCTTCTTCGACAATTCCGTCAAGGTTTCCCGCTTTGCCTTTCAAAATGGCATTACGAAGGGCATCACGCTTTCCCTGGAGTTTGTCGGCAAACATTCTCTCGACCTTTGCGAGAGCCTCTTTACTCTTGTTCCAATGCGCCTCACTGATACCTTTTGCAGCAGCTTGTTCTTTGGTGGCATAGCCCCATTTGAGCTTTGCTGCCATTTTACCCAAGTTGATTTTCATGGCAACTAAGAAGCCACCACGAGCTGCAATAGAAACCGGATTGAAACGGATAACCGCTTTCCCAACTTCCTTTAAGCCTTTGCCGACTTTCTTTACAGCATTGCTAATTCCCTTGAAGAACCCTTTCTTTCCAGGGCCGTTAAGTGCATACTCATCATGGTCGAACACATCATCACCCAATCCGGAGAATCCGTTTCTGTAGTTGAGTTGTTCTTCATTCTTTTCGAGAATAGCTAGTGCTTCATCACGCTTGTCGGTATAGAAATACTGAATGGCGTAGTCAAGCATTTTGATAAGAGCCTGTGGGTCGTCAATGGAGCTAACCATTTTCGGATTTTCAGAAATACTTTTTCGAGTAGCTACCAAGTGTCGATAGATACTGTCTAAGTCTTGTTTTGCAGTAGCTCCCAAATCAGAGCCTGATAAGCCTGAACCCATTACTACCGTGTCCAGGTCGCTATTTAAGCCGCTAAGAACAGCGACATTGATTCCATTTAAACTCATGGTGTAATCCATTTTATCTGTGAAAGGTTTCTCATAACCAAAGGGAGAGACTACCGCATCTATGTTGATATAACCACCTTGTGTGTCTGGAACAATCACATACACATGCTGCCAGTGATCGGCAGAATAGCGAGTGATGCGGAAACTGTGTGGAATTTTAAGATTGGTCAGAATGCTCGAAACGAAAATGCTCATGCAGTCACAATCAACACCAGTTCTGCGTTCTGCCCATGAGCGAGCAGGTCTGCGAAGTTGTTCTAGTCCTCGCTTGTCAAGCTTGTACTGAACATGATTGTACACAAAATCGTAAATCGCTTTACAGGTTGCTTCAATCGAATTTCGTTTTAATGTGGGTGCAATGCGAGAAGTGTCAGTCAGATATTTGTGAACGACTTTCTCCATTAGCTCGACAGTATCATCGACTTCACCGTCTTTGATGATAATACGGTCGCGTTCTTCCGGTTTCGGAAAATAGCGATCGTATTGCTTTCCATCACGAATCGGTCTTTGACCGGAGGTGATTTCAATATCGGGTGATATAGTACGAGCCAGCTGCATTATAGAATCTTTTCAGGAGTTGATTGATAAAAGATGCCGTTGGCATAAGTTGAAAAAGTCATCTCGACAGGAATGCCGAGAATCTGCCCGATATCTTTGTTGTTTCCTGGTTTGAAGGAAGCAACGAGCTGAGGGATTTTCTTTAGGATACCGGCAACAAATGTTCCGATAGTAGTCCAGCCGATTACAAGCTCTATTGTATCAATTTGAGACACATTTAATGGCTCAATAGTGATTGTTTTATTCTCTGAGCTAGACTGGGAAAGTAGTTTACCATTAGTCGTAAGCGTTACAACAGGCTTGGTAATTTTCACTGAATCTTTTGTGGGGTTGTTGATAGCAACCTCAGTGCGAAAGGAAATACCTGCAAGACTGACTTTGTGGATTCGGGGATTGACAAGATTGGTAGAAATGGAATCGCTCACATTTTTCATGCGCAGCAATTTGATAAGCCCATAGGCTCCCAAACCAATTAGTCCTATGCCCAAAACCTTATTCATCGTCTTTTGAATTTTGGCTTTGATTACACTTTTCGTTGATTCTGTCAGCGAGTTTGTCGAGGGCTTTTTTTACTACATATCCCACAGCAGCAGAAGCAGCTGCGTAAACCATCACATTGGTTAATGCTCCAAATGAAATTGCCATCATCACCGGCTTTACTGAAATAGCTTTTACCACGCCACCAATCATTCCTGATACGGTAGTAAATGCGCCGGTTTCTTGTGTTTGACTCATAGTTCTTGCCTTTTGACGAGACAAGATTATGGAGACGATTTGAGAGGGAGTTGGCGGTTGTTTTCTATTGTCGCTTGTTGTCGTCCAATGTAGATATTCTATTAATTTTTAATTATTTTTGAAGGGCAAATGATATAAATTAGAGTTCATCTCGATGAAAATATTTCATGAAATACGATCATTTAAAGCTCATATATGCCTTTTATGCCCAATTTTAGAACGACATTATGATTACAAAAAACATAGACATTGCAATTCCTCTATTATGGGGTGAAGAACATTTCATAAAGAATGAATGGGGTTATATAAATTATCTTGTTGGTGCTAATGGTACAGGAAAGTCATTATTAGCAGAACAAATAAAAGCTCGTTTTAATGGAGATGGTTTCATACCGAGATATTTGAACGCAGAACGACTTATAGGATTAGAAAAACAACAAGAAGGGAGATTTGGAGGAGGACAACTTCACAGAGGGTTTGATATTACTCATTTAGAGGACTATAAGCACAGAGCGGAAAACACAGGATTATCATCATCTGCTATTATCATCCTTAAGCAAAGACTTGACATAAGAATTAAAATTGAAGCATTACTTTCTGATATTTTTGGAAAAACAATTAGATTGGTGGAGGAAGGAGGCTTTTTGAAACCAAAAATGCAAAATATAAAAGCAGGTGCTGAATATAATCTTAGCGAAAGTGAATGTCATGGTTTAAAAGAGCTCATAACTTTATTGACATTTTTATATGATCCGACAATAAACTGTATAATTTTTGACGAACCGGAGCTACATCTTCATCCTCAATTTCAATCATTCTTTTTGCAGGAAATTCGAAAGATTGCAGGTAATCCACGTGAAGACCCCACAAAAAAAATATTTTTCATTGTCACACATTCTCCTTATTTCATTGACCTAAAATCCTTTGATGACTTAAAAAACATATTAGTTTGTCATCCGAATAAAGTTCCTACTTATGTTAAAGAACTTGATGTTGATGACCAATTTATTTTGAAGAAATTTTTGCCAAGATTCAACACACATCACAAACAATTTTTTTTCTCTCCCAATCCAGTTTTTGTTGAGGGTTATACAGATCAGCAAATTATTTCGATTTTATTTGAAAAAGTAGGAATAAATATTGGGGCTTCAGGTTCTTGCATCATTGACGTTGGTGGCAAAGACGAATTAGGTGTATTCTACAAACTTTGCAAAGCTCTAAAAATAAATTGTAGAATTATTGCCGACCTTGACGCTGTTTTTAGAGGAAGATTAAGAAGAGTTGTTTGCGAAGATGAACGTTCTCAAACTTATGTTCAACAAAAAGGAATAGGGATTAATCTTTCAAATGAGATCGGAGATTTAGAAACTCATTTATCAGGGATTGCGACGAGAATATTAAGTCAAGAAACCAATATTCCAGAACTAGTAGCACTAAAAAACAAATTGAATTCATTTTCAACAGAAGAAGATCACTCCAAAAGAGTGTCTACACTTTTGACAATATTAAAGTTTGATGAACAAGTTAGAGCTGTTTTAGATACTCCGAACATTGCAAATTTGAATTTAATACTTGGAAGAATAACTCAAATTCACAACGCTTTTAAATCTTGTAATACTTTCATTTTCCCCAATGGTGAAATAGAACACTATTATACCCAATCAGATGTAGACTATTTGAATATTTCGAATAAAGACAATTGGTTTCACATTGAAAGAGATTTTATACTTCAAGCAGGTTTGACTGATATCGATAAAGGTTATGCCGATTTAATGACAATTTTAAAGGAAGCTGTTCCAGTAATCGACATTGAAATAAAGAAGCACTTAAAGTTTGAAGTATTTGAATGGATACATAGAGTTCAAACAGGAATTGCTAAGGGAGAAATTAATGACCATCATGACCTTACCCGAAATGCCAAAATTAATTATGATCTTTATAATCAAATTTTAGAATTACGAAGTTTGACAATTAATGATGACAGAACATTTGAATGCTTTATTACTATTAGTGAAAAATTAATTGGAGCTCCGTTAGAGATTAATTTTAATCAAACGACCAATGCCCATAATTTCGATATATAAAAAACTGGCATAAAAGCAATTTGGCTAAATGGAGGGTTTAGAGTTAATTTCAATGGCAGTACTTTTAATGAAAATTTGTGCAATACTGAAAATTTATACATTGATTGCCGCCTCTTCGTCAAGTTGCAAAACATTTTGATGCAATTTGATGAACGTTCATTTAATATATAAATAAATTTGACAAAAACCAATATTCAAAATATGGCAACAGAAAAAACATTTTGGATTTCTTATGACCTTGGAATTAGAGGAGATTATACTGGTTTATATTCTTGGCTTGACAAATTTGAAGCTAAAGAATGTGGAGATTCTATGGCTGTGATCAAAGCAAAAATAAATGGAGACATCGTTACCGCATTAAAACGAGACTTAAAGAAGAAGGTAAAGCTATCTAAAACCGATCGTATATATTTAATATATCGAGACAGCACAACTGGTTCTGTAAAAGGTAGTTTTTTGTTTGGGGGACGAAAACGAGCTCCTTGGGAAGGTTATGGTCAAACAGGTATTCATGGGATAGAAGATTTTTAATATGTCAAAAATCATTCTAACTGATACTTGTTTCTGGTTGGGTTTAGTTGACCCCAAAGATCAATACCATGACAAATCAAAAATAATTTCTGAATTAATAAATGACTATAAAATTCTTTTTCCTTGGCCTTGCTTATACGAGACAGTTTCTACTCACCTAGCGAGAAGCAGAGAAAGAACTCTTTATTTCGAAAGCATTCTTAAAAAAAGTGAGATTGAGCTAATAGACGATACTAATTACAAAAATTCAGCTTTAAATGACATCTTTGATTTTAGTCGCTATCATGGACACACATACAGTTTGGCTGACGGAGTTATAAGAGAGATTTTGAAAGACATCGACATTAAAATAAACTACTTGGTGACATTCAATGCAAAGGACTTTTATGATGTTTGTGCTAAAAGACAAATTGAAATAATAGAAGAATGAGCGATTATGAAACAGACAATAGATTGCCAGTTGATATCGACCGTTTATCATCATTCTAGTTGGATTGTTTAATTAAATTGCATTTATCTTATTAAATATTAGTTTTATGTGTATGGTAATATGCGCGAAAAAACACACAAGCGCCGTGCAAAAAAAAACTAGAAGCAATCTTGCATTATGACTTTACATCGAGAATTAAAATGAGAATTGACATTCATACACATACGAAAAAAATTAAACAAGGTGACTCCGAACACCGCAATATTGACGTTGATAGATTTACTGAAATTATCAAAGAAACAGACGTTAAAATTCTAGCTATAACAAATCATAATCATTTCGACTATGCGCAATACAAAAAATTCAAAGATAGCGTTGACGGCATTTGTCAGGTTTGGCCAGGCGTTGAATTTGATATACTTGAAGAAGAACGTAGAGCGCATTTAATTACAATAGTAAATCCAAAAAATGCAGAAGCATTTTGCAAAAAGGTTAACGAAGTTATTGGCTCAACTTCCGCAGACTCATTTGCAATTTGCATTGATGATTTGGTGAATAAGTTCACTGAATTTGATGTTATTTTTATAGGTCATTATCAATCCAAAAAGCCAAATTTAACAGACCAAGACATTGCTAAACTTCTGAATAGAGTTCCTAACTCGATAAGAGTTTTGAAAGAAGCTTCTAACTCTATCTCTGCAGGAATTTATATCAATCACGGGCACAACTCTATACACGGTTCAGATGTTCAGAACTGGAACGATTATGTAGCTAATTCTAAAAATTTGCCAGAATTACGATTGCCTGTTGAAAGTTTTGAGCAATTTTGTTTACTTCTAGAAAAAGATAACAGAACAATCAAGACAATTCTTGATAAAAAGAATAAAGAATCCATACAAATAAACCCATTCAATAGTGTGGCAGAAATAATGGATATTGATATTTATGACGATATAAATATTCTTTTTGGCTCAAAAGGAACCGGTAAAACTGATATTTTAAAAGCTCTTTCAAAATATTATAATGGTAAAGGCTTCAAGACCGAAGTCTATGAATCTAGCTCAAAAAAAATAGAAGATGTTTTTGACCTTAAAGGCTCGCAATTGAAAATTGATATTGAAAAATTAGGTTTTGATATTTGTTCATCTGAACTGACTTCCTTGAGAAATGCTACAGAAAAAGAAATTACGAGTTTGTCAAAATATTTACTTTACTATTCTTCAGACGCAACAAATAAAATATCCCAGAAAATCAAAGTTGACAAATTCATACCTATTGACGAAAAATCATCAAAACGAAAATTTGCTGACATTAAAAGTAATTTGCAGGCTTTTCAGTCTTTCAAAGACTACTATGCCCATGATGTAAAGCTTAAAGAAATTATTGGAGACGATCTTCTAGATGAATTAGATATTACCATAACAAAAATATTGAATAAGATAAATAAAGAATCAGAAGAACGATTTACAGACCTAAAGAGCATAGTTTTATTCAATAAGTTAATAAAGTTGTTTGTTAAGGAAATTTCAAAAAAGACAGGGCAACCCGAAAAACCTACTAAGACGGGTTTCGCGGAATATGCAAGTAATAGAATAGGTATAGAAAAAGATGTCAAAAAAATTCTTGGAAATATATCTAAAAATATACCGTCAATAATTGAAGAAGTCGGAGACTTGGGAGATAAAGGGAAATTGTATTGCAAAACAAACTTACTTATTCAAAATGGAAAAGTTGCAGATGTGAATTACAAGCATCTTAACAGCACTACAAAAAACCCGCAAAAATTAGTGGCTTCCAAAATTGAATTGATTTCAAAAAATATCTATACAGATAAACTCTTTGAAAAAATTGATGAATTTAAAAAGGTTGAAGGCTCAGAAACCATTTCGTCAATAATTGATTTGGTACTTTTCTATAAGCACTTCACATTAGGTACTGATTACTATTTACCTTCAAGTGGCGAATCTTTAATGGTTCTTCTACACAATGAACTAATGAAAGACAAAGAAATTTACATCATTGACGAACCAGAAAGAAGCTTAGGCAACGATTATATCAGCGAAGTAATTGTTCCGTTACTAAAAGAAAAAGCTAAGAATGGCAAAAGAATAATTATTGCAACACATGATGCGAATATAGCAGTTAGAACTTTGCCGTATAATTCAATTTATCGTGAACATGATGTTAGTGGCTATTATACTTACTCAGGTAATCCTTTTACAAATAGCTTAATTTGCGGTTCAAATAAAAGACCAAATTTAGATTGGAAAATTATTAGTATGAAAACTTTAGAAGGTGGCAAAGCCGCCTTCGGTGAAAGAGGAAAAATATATGGCAACACATAAAGCAACAATTGAGAGAAATGACAAGAGTGCAACTTTAAAACTTGTAGTCGATAAAACAGTATTAAACATTGTGCTTACTGATGACAATCCTTATGATGTAAAGTTGGTTTTCAATAAGCTACTAGAACTATTAAAGGGAGGTGTATTCGACTTTACTTTAACTGACGAAAAGGAGGACCTATATCATCACATATGTAAAGAGTATATTACTCAATTGAACTCAGAACTAAAAAGCACATTTCTGGAATTAAAAGACAACGGACTATTAAAAAAGAAAAAATAGGCACTGTTACTGATGATAGTTTTACTATGATTTGTGACGAGCAAAATTGTGGCTTCATTTGTTCAGTTGGGGGTGATGCTTTTATTGTTTTAGCGCTGTTCTTTTGCAAATTATCAATTCGTCAGGGCTCTCCAAAGCAACCTATAATTAATCTAACTTGGCTTGGCGTAAAAATCTTTCTTCTCAATTTATATCCTAATTCTTCGAGCTGTTTTTTTAAGTTCTCATTCTGTCGTAGCCATCGCCCCAGCTGCGTACTTGCGCTTTTCTTGGTGCTATTCGGAAAATACAGCAGCGCCAATTCCCCATACCCATAAGATCGTATTTTAAAGGATTCTTCCATCAACACAAAGCTACATTTGACAACAAAAAACTCCTTGCAAAGTCGTGTGAATCTCAATACATCTCAGTGCAAAATGAAACAAAAAGGCCTCGCATAATTGCGAGGCCGTGCATCTCATAATTTTGATAAAATTTGGAGTTCCTAACCATCCGAGTTTTTATCAATTGTTGTAGCTAATATCCTTAATAAAAGGTCGTCATTTGCTATTTGTACACCTTCCTTCTTTGCTTGGTCAATTGCAATTTTAGCCCATTTCTTTGCTTCAATAACGTCAGATAGCTTAAAGCTAATTTGAGCCTGGTATTTTGCAAATTTGAATTGAATCGATTTATTTAACTCTCTCTGATTCCATTCAGCGGCTTGTTTGAGTTGAATTGCGGTCTTACCATTTTCACTAATGAAATCTATTATCTCGGAAGCCGTGTGCTCATATACAAATGTGGGATTTTGTAACCCCAGTTGAATAAGACTATCTACTTCCATTTTAGATTCGAAATATGTTAGTTTTAAGTTGAATAATTCCCAGTCATTTTCGGGGAAATTAGCAGTGTACTTATCCATGTAGTGCCTTGCCTTAGCCCAATTGCTATCTTGTATTTGACTATACGCTTTCCAGTTGATTGACATTGAAATTAATTCAGAGGTTATATCAGCACCATAGTTAGAATTTAACCATGGCCTGTTATTCAGCATATTTTCAAGTAGTGTATCCGGAATTGATTTTGGGTAAAATCTACAAACATTGAAATCAACAAATTCTTTGTAGTTACAACTAGAAAAGAATGACTCTAATTCTTGATTAGAAGGAGCACTATTTTTGAAATTGGCTTTTAGTTCTCTTTGAACAAAGTCAGGCCATTGAAAACTAAGCCCAGATGGGATGCCAGGTCTATTGATTGGCTTGGAATCAATGCTGTCTCGGATATATTGTACCCAATATTCTTTTGGCATTGCACCGCACCAGGTCTCTAAATAATCGCCTTGTGGGGTAAAAAACAAAAAGGAAGGAAATGCAGCAACGCCATATTTTAGCTTCAATAATTGACCGATAGAATCTTTCTCTGCATCTAAAACATACGAGTTAAGTTTAGGTTGCATCAATTCTAACACTTCAGGATCTGTAAATATTTTTTTCTCCATTACCTTACACCAACCACACCATTCAGTTGATAAATCAACCATAATAGTTTTGTTCTCCTTTGTTGCTTGGGCGATTGTTTCTTGCCAATTATTAATTCCAGGAAATGAGTGAAGGTTTTTATTTTCTTGCGAAAAACAAAGAAAAGGTAATAGGCAAAACAGTATAGAAAAATTAGTTTTCACATAGCGAATTTAATCATATACTATCAAATTATTATTAGCAAAAAGGCCTCGCAAAATTGCGAGGCCGTGCATCTCATTATTTTGTTGTTTTATACAACTGAAAACGACATTTTCTGCTCCAGTATATTTTCCAGCTTGAACATGTCCTCACCAATCTTCGTATCAACGATTCGAGCGTAGTGTTGGGTGCTGCGAATGTTTTTGTGCCCAAGCATTCGGCTAACGGTTTCAATAGGTACACCATTCATCATCGTTACAGTTGTTGCAAAGGTGTGACGAGCCACATGGAAGGATAGGTTCTTTTCTATTCCACACAAATCAGCAACCTCTTTGAGATAGGCATTCATCTTTTGATTACTGATGATCGGAATGATTTTATCATTTATTTTCAAGTTCTCGAAATCGGAATACTTGTAGATGATACTCATTGCTGTCGGTAGAAGTGGTATATGAGCCTTTACGTTAGTTTTCTGTCTCCTGGTCTTAATCCAATATCTTCCGTCAGGTGTTTGCTCCATTTCGCCTTTGGTGAGCTTGTGAACGTCTATATAGGCTAATCCGGTAAAGCAGCTGAACACGAACATATCCCGAACCTGTTCCAAACGTTGCACAGCGAATTGTCGCTCCATGAGAGCCTTCAATTCGTTTTCCGATAAGTACGGACGATCAACTTCTTCGCAGGATAGCTTAATGTCAGCAAAAGGATTGACCTTAATCCAGCTGTTCCTGAATCCAATCATTACGATTTTTTTGAAATTCTGTAAATATTTGACGGTGGTGTTGAAGTTACAACTCCGTACAGTCCTGAGATACAGCTCGAATTGAGTGATTAAGTGGCGGTCGATACTTTTTAGCGTAACATCCTTCGTGTGATATTCTTTGAGAAGAAAATCCTGCATGAAGTTTTTACAAGTATTGTACTTCTGATAGTTGGGGTAGCTGGTTCCTTTGCCAATCATCATCTTTAAATCGGCACAGAACTTTTCCCATTCTTCAATTAGAAACTTTGGCTTAGCGGTATTGATGCCAAGTATCGCATCACGCAGCATGGCAGGGGTAACATCATCATGCAAACTGAGCTGTTCGGTGTATTTGTTATACGCCTTGGCTCTTATTGCATCGATGTACACATTGAGCGAACGGACTTCGGCAGACTTGCCGACAGCCATACCACGAATCGGATCCCATTCGTCCGGGTGGATGTATCGCTTAATTCTGAGGGCAACATTCTTACCATTGATTGTTACCCGGAGCATCACCGGACATTGTCCGTTGAGCTTTGCTTTACTTCGGTTGATGTAGAACAGCAGACCGAAAGTGCTTTTGTTTTTTGACGCCATAAAAAATTGTTATGTGCGCCCCCCTTTAATGAGTACAAAATTACAATGACCTTTTCTTGTGTGCAAGTGTAAGACGATGAATCTCAATACATTTCAGCGCGTTACAGCGCAATTTTTATTTGCGCGTGACCCCTTGACGATTTTTTTCTAGGGGTCACGATTAAGGTACAAAAAACTGCTTCGAAATGCACTAAGACGCAAAGAACTTAAAACAAAAAAGCGTGTAAATACTTGATTTACACGCTCTCGCACTGTAGTGCATTTTTCTTGGCGGAGAGTGAGGGATTCGAACCCCCGGACCTGTTACAGTCAACAGTTTTCAAGACTGCCGCAATCGACCACTCTGCCAACTCTCCGCGCCAAAGATAATACGAGACTACCTTTCAAAAAAAATGGT
>JACCDW011294136.1_pt1 | contig 36938 bp, 70 predicted proteins | sample 7449781 | NCBI WGS metagenome assembly JACCDW01 (sample SAMN15323449, study PRJNA562643) | freshwater metagenome | isolation source: river surface water | place: USA:Blue River Watershed | collected 2017-08-18 | reverse complement strand
GCTCACCATTAGGTCCGTTAGAATAGTTGGTTAGTTCGCTACCCTGTCACGGTAGAGGTCACGGGTTCAAGTCCCGTACGGATCGCAATTAATAAATATGCAACGTAATGCATAAAAAATCGGACGTGTAGCAAAATAGTACAAATCGGACATAAAAATGTCATTTTAAAAAATCTTTACGAAGGTTAATAAAAATCCCCTAAAATGTCAAACCAAAAAATCTTTACGATAGACTTGACATTTCCCAGGATTCCTGTCATAATTAATACATAACCCAAACAAAGGACCCAAATTGAGAGAAAGATCAAAAGGCTATTTAGGCCAAATCGTTGACGGTAAAAAGTTAGCCACTCTTGCTAATGATATCTATCGTATACAGTATAGCAATGACTTTAGTGAATGTACAGTAGATAATCTTCTACTCGTTACCCTCGAAGAAAAAAATGTATTTGGCGACAATAAGTATGCCCTGGTTTGTACAGAGGGTGTTGGCTGGGAGCAAGATACTTATGGATGTCTAGAAGTACCAACTAACATTGGCCAAATGGGTCTATGGAATGGAAGAGTATTTATCTCAGTAGAGACAGTCAAGTCCTGCCTAACAGATCAAACTGCAGATATCGCAGACTATGTTCGTGTCTTTGGAGACAGACTAGATAATAATTGTTCACTATGGCAGTCCAAGATGTCAGTGACCCCTGCTACAATATTAGTATAACCCAAACAAAGGAAACGATATGACCACAGATACAATGTCAGACCCAATGCTCCAGCCTTACTACTCTTGCGACCTTGCAATTCCTATTGTGCAGATTGAGGCAACAAGCAAAGAACACGCAGAAGCCATTATGCAAAAGTTTATTGACAAAATCGCACCCATTATGGACGACATTATTCGTTGGGACAATGCTGACTGGGATATTATAGAAAATGTCTATGACCCCGAACTAGGTGTGTGGTTTGAGCAATGAGCACAACATACAAACCTTACACCATAGATGAACTAGTAACTCATATCTATGAGGAGAACTACTCTCACTTTGACTTTATGGAAAATATGAATGGTGGGGATTGCGACTGCTCTCTACACCTGACTATGAATACTATTATGGAATATTGGGGGGAGTAATATGTGGACTAAGTATGATTATCTATGCACTGATTGTGACGCTCTTTATGAGATAACTACCCTGCAAACTATCCCTGACTGCTTTGAACCTGAGTGCCCTTGTGGATCAAAGAACATTGTTGGTCTTGGAAAGTATGACGGCAATGCTCCTATATTTGAGCCTGTGACTGAGATCACACTAAAAGAGGTTGTCAAAATTAACACCAACCCTTATAATTAATATATGGACCTAGAAACCTTTAAGCAATACCTAAACATACACTTAATAAGTCTTGAACAAGACCTTGAAGAAAATCCTTGCTCTATCAATGTGGTAGATATAGAAGGACAAATCTATGCTACTAAACATTTAATGGAGGTGCTCAATGGATAGCAGATTGCAAAAACTAGTAGACCTAGGTGAATCTGGAACTGACATCCTGCACGGTGAACTTAAGAACCTTATGTATGATGTTGAGCAACGGCTTAACAATGCAGACGGCGCTGACCCTGTATACCCATACCTAGAGGGCTTGCTTGACGGATATACTGATGTATATAAACTAACATATGAATTGGCATTTGCTATCTCAGACCGTAGGCGTTTGACAAACCAATAGTAATGCTGTAAGATTATATATAAGACCTAGTAGAAAGAAACCTCACAATGCCAAATTGGGTATATAACACATTAGCAATAGAAGCAATAGAAGCAGACCCCCAACAAGTAAAACAACTTGTAGCCCAACTTAATCAACCATTCTCTGTTACTCACGATAGTTGGAATGTAGAGACTGGTCAAATGGAGAAGAAGCCTACAACATATAATAATCCTATCTTTGCTTTTTGGAATATCACTAAGCCTACTGATTTAGATACATACTTTGGACCACAACCTGAATTTGATATAAAGAAGGCTTTGACCAATGATTCAGACCACTGGTACGACTGGAACATTCGTAACTGGGGAACTAAGTGGGATGTAGCAAATCAAGATGATGACTCACCATATAATGATACATCTATGGAAGAGACTGATAGGTCTGTTATATATAGTTTTAATACCGCTTGGGCTATGCCTATACCTGCTATTGAGAAACTATCCTCTCAATACCCCGAATTAGTATTTCACCTATTCTATCAAGAAGAGACTGGCTGGGGTGGCGAGGCACAGTTAATGAATGGCAAGATTATTAGAGAAGAGCAGTATGATTCTAAATGCCCTCAGTGTGTTGGTACTGACTGTCTTGACTATGATGATGAAAAAGGTGTTGAGATTTGTTCTAAGTGTGGCTACGAGAGTTAGACTTGACAACGCCTGCCAAAAATGAGATAATTGTAAGACAGACCCAAAGGAGATAAAATGCAAGGAATAGTAATTGAAGGCCTAGAACTAGTAGGCAGTTTCGGAGTAGACAGCGGTCAAGCAATGGTAGGAGACCCTTGCTACCTTGACAAATGGAAAACCAATGAGGGCGAGGAGTGGAACCTAGAAGGCAAGATTGGCGACTACTCTTATCACGGAGCAAGTGCTACCACCCTTGACAGCAGTGCTGGCACACTAGGCAATGGCTTAGCGGTTGCTTTTAACACAGGCTACGGCGACGGTGTTTATCCTGTATATGCCCAATTCAATGAGGACGGACGCATTGCAAAGATCGTTATTGATTTTATTTCAGATGAGGATAGCGAATAATGCCGCTATACACAATAGTCGCTATACGAGAAGTTCAGTATGAATTCAATCTAGAGGCTGACACTGAGGAAGAGGCCATTGCTGAGATTGAACGAATCGAACGGGACGAAGATATCGAAGTATATGCCTATGATTGGTATCCATTAGAAATTACAGAAATTAATGCAGATGAGGAGCAAGAATAGTGGGAGCACGAATTAATTACGTTTTTAAAGACAGTGAGCAGGGCCCTATGGTAGTGCTCTACAGTCATTGGGGACAGACCGAATGGCAGCGGGACCTAGCAATGGCGCTGCAACACGCTAAGCCTAGAATGGATGATTCTTCATATGCCACTCGTATGATCATTAGTTACCTTATGCAAGATTCGATCCTGGAAGAAACAGGGTTTGGTATTTATGCTATTAGTCAAGATGGATATGACCTGGGAGAACAAACCATCCTTATCGACTTTACTACCAATACTGTTACTGATAATGTTTCAGTCAACTTTGATAAATTTGTGGCTGCTTATAGCCCAGCGCTAGTCTAGGTATTGGGTCACCTAGGCTAATCGGGTGGAGGGGGCAAGCGTGGGGCTTGCTCTTTCCCCCACTTTTTGATACAATGTATATAAGGGAGAATTATGCGTATAAGTAGACGAATTACAGAGGAAGAAAAGGTTGCCAACAGATTAGGCAATATGGTTTCTGACCTGCGTGTTGATTTGGAATTGGTCGGGGAATACTTAGCCAACTCTCAACCCTATGTAGTGTACAATAGATTACAGACAATTGCAGAGTCAGCCAAAGAAACAAAGGAAGGTACTAACTATGCAACTAACAACCTTTGATAACAGAGCGCTAATCTTGGGACAACTATGGATTAATTATAAGTCTGAAGATGAGTGGGCAGATTTCTTTGTTTACAATGATTTAGGTTTGCCACTTGCTTTCGCATATGCCGAGGGGATAGTAAACCACACTACAACACTAGAGCAATACATAAACGAAACCTGGGATTTATTTCTTGAAGGTTTGGGTGTTGAGGATGAAGGGTTTGACAGCATCGAAGATATTTTAGGCCAAGACTAGATTTCACCCGAAAGGGCACGTGCCATACTTTTGTCTATTTGTCAAACCACCAAACCTCATTTCTAAAAGACATTACGAACTTCTCCAAAAAATCCCCAAACCAGGACATTACGAACCCCTAAAACTTTCCCCCTGCTGAACATTACGATCCCAAACCTTATATCCCCAAACCTTATACCACTCATATCGAGGTTTGTCAAGGCCTTATACCATAGATATGATGGTTTGTCAAACAAATGTTATAATAAATATATGACCAGAGATTACTTTGCTAAAGCACAACGACAAACCTCTCATCATCATTTCTCTGAAAACGAAAGGGAAATGGAAAAGCGTATTGAAGATACTATAGGTACTATATGTGGTATGTTATATAGTGTTGTTACTTTAAAGGCTTTCTTTCCTAAGTACCCCGCCCCAACGATGACTGATAATCCTGTTAAGGACGCTGCAAGCGGGGATCAAAAAGACACACAAACACCCCTAGTATAATAACAAACCATTTATCCTGGTTTTCTAAATATTTCATAATGGTTTTATAAAATAACATTACGATTATGGCAAATTTTCCCCTGGTTTTGGGGGATTTTTTTATGCAGAAATGGGCTTGACAAACCATCGTTTTCGATGTATAATGCCCAAATCCTGCATATGAAGGTTTGACAGATATGAAGGTTTGCGGTATAATCCCGATATGAAGGTTTGGGATATGGAGGTTTGTCCGCCAGGGGATTACGAACGCCTCTATAAAAGCGCTCTATGCTCCACTATCCTCCACTTCTCTCCACTTTAACCCTATCTAATAATATTATCAGTAACATTTTTCTGTGGATAAACCTGTGGATAACTATCCCAAACCACCATATCAACCTGTGGATAACTCCATAAAACCTCACACCAAAGAGATTACGAACCCAATAAAAAACCTCCCAAACCTGTGGATAACTCTGATATAATCACATTATGAAAGCCCATATAGATATCGCAATATGCCTAGCAGTGATAGTATTTTGTGGATATCTGGTTTTTATAGTCAAAGCCTGATATACTTAATATATGCTAAATGTCCTATGCTTTGATTGTGGTGGTATCTTTGAAGTACCCTATGGGACAAAAGAGATTACGAAACAATGTCCAAAATGCATTCCAGGATATAAGAAAACTCCACCAGACTGGTGCGATGACTGTACTGTTCAAGATAGCATATGTACAATATGTGGCTGTAGCCATAACTGCTAAAAACCACGGTATATAAAGATTACGAACACTGCCCTATAGCCCTATTGACCATACGGATCAGACCCTTACGAGTTATCTTCGACGCATCAAATGTCTCCGTATAGCCCCCTTGTGGCATATCTGCCTTGCTTAAGAAATGTCCGTACTTATTAGTAAGTGTATGTACTACTAGGGTTTCTACTGCTCTTGCCTTATCCCGTTCGGAAAATGCCCAATACTTGATCAGTATCCAACCCTTGGTCCTATGGCTGGCAAACCGCCTTCCAGAGACATCTGAGATACCTATTTTGATAGCCTTATGTAATGGGCTATAGAGTATGTATAATAGGGTCATTAATCTATTATACTTTATCCCCCGCTAAAAACTGATACAATTGTTTTATGTCTATTCTTGTTGATATTAACGGAACTATTGCCCAAGAAGGCAAGCCTATCCATAAAACCATAGAATATCTAAAAACCGTAACCGAAGATATTTATATCATATCAGGCTCCTATATATCTAAAGAACAAGAGTATAAAGATCTACTTAAGAGATTGGGTATATCCTATGTTGACATTATCCTCAATCCAATAAATGAAGACACGGATATATCATTTAAGGTTAATATGGCACAGACTATACCAAACCTTACTCTAGCAATAGACAACAATCCTAAGATACTAAAGTCCTATGCTTCTGTAGGCATTAAGGCTATAAGTCCTTTGGATCTTTAAATCCCCTGGAAAATGTGAGATAATAGATTATGCAAAAAAGAGAGATTAACTGGGATGCACCACTACCAGAGACAGTCATAGAATTTTGCCATAGATGCAACGATTTTGTTGTTACAGACGATAAGGCTGAAATAGTATTATTTATGATAGATCATTATGGTCAAGAAAATATCCGTAAATGTACTGCCCCAGAGCCTTGACAGACAACCCCTAAATACCGTATTATTGGTATATGCAAACCTTTCTACCCTCAAGTGATTATCGAGACAGCGCCGAGATCTTAGACAGCAAGCGCCTTAACAAACAAATTCTAGAAGGCTACCAGATTATGAAGATTCTCTCTGGCGCTTCCGAGTCTGGTGCTTGGCGTAACCATCCAGCAGTTCTTATGTGGAAAGGTGCTGAGTACTCACTTATGGAGTACATTGATCAAATGGTTTACGAAGCAAACAACCGTAACATTAAGACTGACAAGAATGTATCAAACCTTAAAACCCTCAAGTCATCCTTTAGTGCTAGATGGGGCAAGGCTAAACCTGTTTGGCAAAAGCCTGAGCATATGTATCGTGTTATAGAAAGTCATAAGGCTAATCTATATCGTAAGGATTCTATTGTCTATGCAGAGTATCATTTCAATACCGCCGATCCTTGCTGTGAGAAGTGTTTATATTATTGGCCTACCCATATTGAAAAGGCGAAGTTAGGATAGTAACCAATATTGCCCGTCTAGGGCATAGGAAGGTTCTTACTTCTATTTTGCGCCGAACTTTAAAGATGATATACTTTAAAGATGATACCTAAAAAAATTTTTCAAACGCACGAATGGGACTATGACGGGTTACCAAAAAACTTAAAACAAACCTCTATGTCCTGGAGAAATCTTAATCCAGGATGGGAGTATATATATCACAATAGGGAAGAAAGAGCAGATTTTATTTTAACACACTATCCACACCTTTATGAATCATTTTTAAACTACCCTGGAATGCTTCAAGCGGATGTTTGGAGATACTGCATAGTTTATCATTATGGCGGTGTTTATGCAGATATGGACTCTGTATGCGTAAAGCCTCTTGACTATATGTTAGAGTCTTATAATAATGAAGATCTGTTGGCAATGGATAAACATAGTGTAGGTGGCCCAGAGCAGGGCAAAGGATATGTTAATAATTCTCATTTTGCAGCGGTAAAAAATAGCAAAGTCTTAGAAAAAGTTATTAATGAAGTATATGAAAAAATGTTGTCTAAAGAACGAAGAGCAATTTATGAATCACCTATAACCTGGTATTGCTTTGCAAACCACGCAAGTTATCTTGATGGAATGATTTTTGATGCTGGAAGGCACGAAGATGAACTTAAAGTAAGATTTTATGATTTTGATATTGACTTATACGGAAAAAGAATGAAATATAGCGAATATTTAAAAGAAACAGGGCTTAAAGATCAATAACTTAAAGTTTAAGTGAATTTTATTTCTTTTTCTGGATCCATAGTAAACCACATAGGAATTGTATATCTTTCTTCACCAGTAACCTTTACTTCGTGATGCATATCGTCACCGTGTGATAAAAATATAACCAAGTCTCCAACGCTAGGCTTAATATCAAGATTCATTGAAGGAAAACTTAGTTCACCGCCAGAATTAACGGTATTTAAAAATAATATGCAACTATAGTAAGACTGTGAGTGATATCCGTCACCTGCATCGGAATGTAAATCCATCCAGTCATTTTTTAAATGTTTTGCAAACCATAGTGCAGTCAAATAGGATGTATTAGTATCATCAAATACCTGTTTTATTGTATTTTTAGTATCCTCAACTAGAACTTTAACTAATGGCTCTATTTCGTTTAATCCAGTTATTGACTTTTCTGGGGTATAATTTGACATTTCGTCATCTACATCCATTAATCTTTTATACCATCGATCTGGCCTATAAAGAAAATTAGCAGATGTTCCAGCACTTTTCCAGTCAATTGCATTTTGGATATTGCTATTAATATAATTAATTATCTTATTAGCGTCCTCTGAACTTAAAAAATTTTTAACAATTTTTATTTTTTCTAACTCCATATATGTATTATAGCAGTTAAAGGTACATAGACTTGACATATCTTTTTATAGACTATATACTTGGTATATGATAAATATGGAAATACCAGACCCATTCCAAACTTTTGTAGCCAGAAAATATCAGAACTATAAAGGTATGGTTTATGATTTCTTTGCTAAGGAGTGGTATCTTAAGACTGCTTGTTGTGGGGAAGAATTATATGCCCCGAACAAAAAGACAATGACCAAGATCCGCCTATACCATACAAGAAATGAGTGCCTAAATGGATACTGAGCAAACCTTCGATGAAGAGTTTAGTGTTGAAGACATTACGAACGCTATTGTAGAACAGGCTAAGGCTGAAATTAAGTCTAAGTTTGGTAATAAAAAGAGACATAGACAATGATCTGCGCTACCTGTAAGATGGATAAAGAAAACATTGAATACTGGGATAATCATCAAACTATGAGCGATTACAAGGTGTGGTGTGCCAAAAGAGCCTAAGATTACGAAGATGGACTGGAGATCCCTGGGATATTGGCCTGTGTGGAAAGATGGAAAGAAAGTGTGGGTCCCTAAAGATGATAAATCATTCGACAAAGCATCAGAGAACTAGGATATTGCCATTACGATGGATAGGCAATATCTCTGGAGAGTTTGCTGGTAATCATATAGTTAAGTGTGTTAATATGAATGAAGATGAAGAGTTGGGCTGGCGTTATAAATACCACGCAAAAATGTATAATATTCTTAACAAGCCTTACGAATGGTGGGGAACATACTACATAATCGATATGGAAGCATGGAAGAAGGATCTAAATGGCTAGAACTATTATCTGTCCTGTATGCAAGAAAGAATGGGACTTTAGGTTAGGATTTGCTCATCAAAGTTTATATAATCATATAAAAACAGATCATAAAAATAATATTAGTAAATAGTCTGTATTTAGATATAAGTCTAAATATGGTACAATAACTATATGAATAAGCCTAAGTGTTTTTTTTGCGATAAAGACGCAACTCATTACGATATAGTGGTAAATCACGCTGACTATATCGTTGCAGATGTATGCTTTAAGCACTTATCTGTGGGCCTTGTATCTTAAATGAATAAAAGAATACTTAAAGATAATTCAGAGGTTGCCTCGCTTGATATACCTGTTGATTTAATTATACATACAAAGTGTCCATCAAAATGGAAATTAATTGATATGGAAACAGGAGAAGAGTACCTTGGTTCTGAAATATTAACTGAGTTTGCAGAAGTATTAAGAGAAAAAGTTAAGAAAAATAAGATAGGTACTTGGGTAAAAACCAAGGGAAGAACTTGATTAAACCCTTAATCTAAGGTATACTAAATATATGGAACAGTGGATAAATGACTATGCTTCTTGGGTGCTTGCGTTAAGCGGTGTCGCAGCAATTTATTTTGTTGGAAGAAAGCAGATTTGGGCTTGGATATGGGCTACCTTTAATGAGGCTATGTGGATATACTATGCTTTAATAACCAAACAATATGGCTTTATCTTTGCTGCTATTGCCTACTCTATTGTTTATATTAAATCATATAGACACTGGAAAACGTTAGAATCAGAAAGATTGTCTTGGAGAAAATTTCTTAAGTTAGTTTGGGAACGAAACAATTAATAATTTTCCTAAAATTATATGGCAAACTCATAACTATAAAATTGATGAAATGCCAGATCATTTAAAAATGATATGTGCTAACTGGATAAATTTAAATCCAGGATGGGAACATAAGTATGTAGATCACATACAAAGAGAAGAACTTATCAAAAAATATCCAGAGTTATTGGAATACTATAAATCTTTAGTTCCATTTGCACAAGCAGATATCTGGAGATCTTTAGTAACATATGAAAATGGTGGAGTTTATGCTGATATGGATTCTGTATGCATAAAACCACTTGATGATATGTTAGATAGTATAAGTGGTGATCCTGAATTGATTGTTGTTTCAAGAACAGTAAACGATGGGCATACTAATAATGCAAACTTTGCTATTAAGAAAAACTCTGAGATTATGAAAAAGGTAATAGAAAAAATATATAAACAAGATAGAGAAGATTATAAATATAGGGAATGGTATCCCTGGGTATCTTTTATTAAAACAGTTTATGAAAATGAAAATGTATCTTATGAATTTAGTTCAGCAGCACACTCAGGAGACTTCAAACTAAGTTTCCCCGAAAACCTAGAAATAGATTACGATGGGCAAAAAATAAACTACTTTGATTTTTTGAAAAAAAATGGGCTTAAAGATAAATACTGGTAAATATTTTTGACTCACATAGTATTATGATGTACAATAAACATATGACAAAAACAAGATCATTAGTTACTGGTGGGGCAGGGTTTATTGGCTCTAATCTTGTTGATGCTCTTTTAAACCTTGGACACGAAGTTATAGTTATAGATAATGAATCTTCAGAGGCTAATGAATATTTTTATTGGAATGATTTAGCACAAAACTATAAGATTGACATCAGAGATTATGAGAATACCAAAAATCTTTATAATGGTGTAGACTATGTGTTTCACCTTGCTGCTCAATCTAGAATTCAACCAGCAATAAATAATCCTATTGAAGCAGTAAGTGTTAATTCAGTTGGCACTGCAACAGTTCTTCAATGTTCTCTTGAATCTGGTGTTAAAAGATTTATATATTCCTCAACGTCTTCCGCATATGGAAGAAATTCTTTGCCAAATGTTGAGACACAGCCAGATGACTGTTTAAATCCATACTCTGTAAGTAAAGTAAGCGGAGAAAAACTTTGTAAAATATATACAGAATTATTTGGATTACCAACAATTATTTTTAGATATTTTAATGTCTATGGAAATAGACAGCCATTGAAGGGTGAGTATGCTCCCGTGATAGGTCTTTTTATTAAACAAATGAAAAATAATCAACCACTAACCATTGTTGGAGATGGAAGTCAAAAAAGAGATTTTTCTCATATTGATGACATAATAGATGCAAATATTCTTGCTTTTTCTAAAGACTTAGATTTTTCACATTTTGGTCAAGTATATAATGTCGCTAGTGGAACAAATTATTCTATTAATGAGATAGCATCTATGATCTCTGATTCAGTTGTTTATATACCTGCTCGTATAGGAGAGGCAAAAGAAACACTGTCCAATATAAACAAAATTCAGAGTGTTTTTGGCTGGAAATCAAAAACATCTATTGAAGACTGGATAAGTAAAAATATTACATAAAGGTTTGACAATAACTTTTGGTTGTAGTACAATAGATATATGAGTATAGATGAAATGTCACTAAGAGAAAAAATCGCAAGGGAAATTGAAGCCTTGCCAATTGAATCTGGCGTAACTAATGCTTTAGGTATGCGTATTGCTGCTGCTAAGATTGCAAGAGGAGAAGACAATTATATGACTAATATTTTTGAAAGGCAGGTAGATTTCGAATGATCAATGCATTATTTTTAGTTCCAGCATTTTTTATGGGATATGTTTTTTGTTATGTTGTAATGACCTACAAAGTTAAACAGGACTAACTTGAAGCCTACAGCCTATATATTTGATGTAGATGGTACATTAGCCAATGTAGATCCCTACATACACTATGTTCGTGGCTCTAATAGGGACTACGATGCCTTTCACGAGGCTTCTATAGATGCCCTGCCAAACATAGAAGTAGTTGAAATGTTAAATAATGCTGTTTCAGATCAGCACTCAATCTTAGTTGTTACCTCTCGTAAAGAAAAATATCGTGGGCTAACTTCTATGTGGCTTGCCAAGAATAACATCAGATCACACGGACTATTTATGAGAGCAGACAATGATAATAGACCAGATTATGAAGCAAAAAAGGATATGCTTGATAAGATAAGTAAACTATGGTATGTGGTTCACGCTGTAGATGATAATCCAAATGTGATAAAATTGTGGGAAGATAATAATATTACTACAACAAAAATAGGAACTTGGGACGGTAACAAGAATTGACTTACACTATAGAGGATGGTATGATTAGTATATGAAAAAATCAAACAATAAAGTATCTCAACATAAGATCAAAAGAGCAATCAAGAATAAAAAAAGAATACAGGATAAGCCACTTTTATCTAAGTTTGAGCGCCAACAAGCATTTTTAAGGGAGCAAATTATTTTTAGTGCTTTGCAAAAACCTTCTAACTAAAAATAAATGAACACTATGAATTACGATAATTTAAAAAAAATACCAGATGAACTAAAAAATCTGATAATTAAAGAGCATATGAAAACTTACTATCACTGGACTGTTGGTTTTCTTTCTTTCTTGATTGGCACATTTTTTGGTTTATTAATTAAATAGTATTTAAGCACCAGTAGCCAAGTTGGTTAAGGCCCCGAACTCATAATTCGGTTATCGTAGGTTCAAGTCCTACCTGGTGTACTAAGTCTCCATGGTCTAGTGGCCTAGGACTCCACCCTTTCACGGTGGCAACACGGGTTCGAATCCCGTTGGAGATACAATACCTCTGTAACTCAGCGGAAGAGTAGCGGACTTCTAATCCGTTTGTCGCTGGTTCGATTCCAGCCAGGGGTGCCAAACTATTTATTAGGATGTTTTGGCTTATAATCGTCAATAATTGCTTTTATAGTGCCGTCTTTTCTCAGACGAACAATTTTTCCATCTTTAATCTGTGTTGGATTAAATGCTGTTGCTTTTTTCTTTGGCATTATAAAGTATGTCTTTCTCTGCTAACCTTTGTATAATCTTTTCCAAAGTCAGCAAACAATGCCTTATCTTTTTCACGATTAACAATTCCTCTTGACCAAGAGAATCCTGCATCTCCACCCCAAGCAAGCCACATAATATATCCGTTTGATGGGTTTGCTTGGTTGCCCCAGTCTTTACCCTTTTTGTCTACTTCGTGGCGGGAGAAGTATGAATACATTCTTTTAACTGTGCTAAGAGACAAAGTCTCTCCTCTTGCTAGTTGTCCTGCACGAGTCCAGCCAACTTGAGTTCCTGCACCATTTGCTTTGCCATCTTCTTTAAACTTAATTGCTCTACGAGCAGCAGACCTTGCTCCTGCTGGTGGTGAGTATCCTTCAGCCTTTGATACTGTGTCTGTATCGTATTCGACTGTATCGTCATCTTCCCAAAGATCATCTGCCTTTGCAGCAGGTACACAATTAGGAACCATTCTGCCATTATCTCCTGGCTTCATTCCTCTTTGTACATAACCATCCCAGCAAGGTGCTTGCTTATTTACATTGCTACAACAATCTGACTTCATTTCTCCAGATTGGCATTGAGGACATTCTTCACAAGTTACATTTAATTCTTTACACATTGGGCATCCACAACCTTCATAGGCTTTGCCAATTGATGAATCATACATTGCCATAGCAACTTCTGAATCTTCTGGCTCTTGTGGTAGTGGGTCAATAGGAATCATTAGAGACATCATAGATCCTGTATAAAGATTGGTTGCTTCCCAAAATCCGTTTTCTTCTTGTTCAAACAATTGAATTAATACTGCTGGATTTTCTGCACTTGCTTCAAGGGAATATTCTCCACCAGGCACACCGAGCATTCCTTCACGCATTACGTGAACTACTTGACCAATATGAACTTCTTCATCTGATCCGTGTGCTGTCATAGCGAAATCGCCTTCTTTTAAGTTTGGCATTGCTTTACCTATGTTTCCCTCACTACGATTAATTGCATATATTTGTGCTGCTGCTTCTGCTCTTGATGTATGACATCCCATTACTTCATTAGTACCCTCTTTTAACGCAGGGTATCCTGAACAACCGTAACTTCCTTTAGCACCTACACGATATGGCATATAATCATTATATCATACCGTTTAGTCTATTATGAGTTCTAATCCTGTGGCAGTTGGCACAGACTACCTCACACTTTTCTATCTCTTTCTTTATGGCCTTCCAAGAAAACCCATCGTGAATCATCCTAGATACATTATATTTTTTGTCTCTTATATGGTCAAAATCTAGGATTATATGGTTTCCTATTCCACAATCTACACAGCCAGAATCCTCTTTTATCTTAGCAAGCATCTTTTTATACTGCTGCTTATTATAACTTTCCAACTCTTTGTCAGTCATTGATATTATTATACCGCCAAATGTTAGGTCCTACACAGGTAATTCAGGCACGAAGGCCAGGTTATAGATAAATGGGTAACTAAGCCATCACTAAGGTCCTGTGTAGGACAATTATATTGTAGCATAGTAAATGAGCAGTTTATAGACGACTGCTCAGGTCTATTGACCACGAAGATTCTACTTCTGCCAACTCTCCCCTTATGGGAGTATCCGTTGTAAAACCTTTTAAAGTCTCATAGCGGAATGTTTTATATTATACTACTGAATTTCAATAGTTTTTGGTAGTTTGTCTTCTGGGATCTGTTTTTCAAGTCTGATATTTAGAATACCGTCCTTGAATTCAGCCCCAACAACTTCTACAAACTCAGGAAGAGTAAAGATATCAGTAAACTTACGAGCAGCAATGCCCTTATGTAGATACTCTGCACCCTCTGGCAACTCAGCATCCTGCTTCTCGCCCTTGATTGTAAGTTTGCGATTATCTAGCGATACTGAGACATCATCCTTAGAAAAACCAGCCAAAGCAAATGAAAGAATATACTCTTTATCATTTAGTTTGACTTGATTATAAGGTGGATAGTTTGTTGTTGTTGTTACCTTCTGAAAATTTGAGAAGGTATTAAAAAAAGGATCATTAAAAAGATCCAGTGCTGTTTTTACCATTTTATTCCCCTTTCAAGCGAATAAGTTAATTTACCCCCCAATTGGGCAGGTAAAATATATTATAGCATAAGAAAAGACGGCTATCAAGTGATAACCGCCTAATCTTATATCTATTTTTTATAGAGTTTTGGTTGCTGGCTTACCGCCACCGCCACCGCCAGTTGACTTCTTCTTTGCAGGAGCCTTCTTAGCAGTCTTCTTTACTACCTTTGCTGATTTAACTGCAGCATCTACCTCTTCTACAGATGGCATTCTGCCAAACGCCTTATCCGCTGGATTGGCTGCTCTCAATATCACGGGCACAAGGGCTCCAAGTAGTGAGTATGCTAATGTTTGTGGATCTGTAACTCCAGAAGCATACATTGCTGTTGCTGCTCCAAGAACTGATCTACCATATGATGCTAGTGCTGCTTTGATTTGTTCATTCATTTTATTCCTCCTAGGATATGAATTTAGTTAGTGTTGTAAAACCAATCCATAGACCAATAATTCCTGCGACTCCCGCAAAAACTGGTGGTGCTGGGACTGGCAATTTGAATGCAGCAAATACTATGCCACATCCAAAACCTGTTAGTGTTGATAGTAGAATATCTTTCATTACTTGCTCTTTTCTTTATTATTTTGATTATAGTAATCTACAAAATTTATAATTTCTTCTGTATCTTTTGCATTCCAAGCAGAAAAAATTATTTCTTCTATACCATCATCCTTTAGCCTATTAATCAACTGTGTCATTTGGCTATAAGTAAAAGTTGATAGATCTGATTTGTGTTGTATATTATATTCTTCTAAATTATCTAATTCTTCTTGAGTTTTTCTTATTATTGCTGTAACAGATATCATAGTTCTTGTATTTGTTAAATCAAAATAATTTGAAATATAATGAGAATATCCAATTATCATTTTATTATTATATTTTTTTGCAGTATCAAATGTAAAATTATTTGTAACGGAAACATAGTAGTCAGGCTTATCGCCATCTGGTAAGTCATTCAATATATCTAAATATTTTATTAAATAATTTGACTTTTCTATTGAAGTTGATCTATTATTAACTTCGCCTATTGTTCTTATAATATTTTCTTCATTTTCTTTTATATGCCCAGATATTAAATTAATCTGCAAACGCTCATCACTGGTAGCAATTTCTCTAATGGATTTATGTATATTAACCAGATGCTCTGGAGATGTAACATAAGGTCTAGTTGCCACCATATATTTTATTTTTTTATTAACGTCAAGATTTTTTGCTATTTGTGTAAAGAAATCAGATTGGTTTGTGTTATATATAAATAAATTTCCAGTAAAACCAATATCTTCTAATTTATCAATTAGGTTAAAGTCTGAATTAAATAAATAAAAATTCATATATGCCTTCTATTTTATGGTTGTTTCGTTGCTTCAGAATAATGTAAATCACACAAGTCTATAATTCTGCTTTCATTATTTGCCCATATCTGTGTACTATCTTCTTGGCAAAATTCTTCTTCACACATAAAAAAATTTAGATTGTTTTTATTTTTAAGAACTATCATTAGTCTATTTTACCATAATCCTCTGGCAATATTTTTTTTAGTTCTTTGTATGCTGCAGATATTTTTTTCATAGAATAATAGTGTGGGTAAGCACTACCTACTACTCCATATTCGTCAAAGTATATAATCTCTGGCTCAATATCAGTAATAAATTTATCTATTGAAGACTGAACATCTTCTATATATTGATAGGCCCAATCTCTAGAATCTGAAACAAACTTTAAAAAATCTTCATTTGATTTTTCTTTATCTGTTTTATTTTCTTCTATATTTTTTTGTTGCATTATTAAAAGTTTAACTGTATTTGCAAGTATCAACTTATTTGCTTTTTTTTGAAAAACATATAAAGCAAAAAATGTTAAAGACAAAAATAAAAGTATAAAGATTAATCCTAATTCAATCATAACTCTTTTCCGCCTTCCCTGACCAACAAAACAATTGCACCATTATCTTCTAGTGCTTTTTTAACACGAATCATATACTCTATTGCCTGCTTTTTCATTTCTACAGTTTGTAAAGACATAAAGTCTTTTTCTTTAGCCTTTACAGTTAAAAAATGATCGTTATCAATAATTTGTAAAGAAAAATTTTTGGGAGGAGTCAAAGATCTAAAGGCTCTTTTCATTTGATCTGTATACATATTACTCCATTGTTAGTGACTGCCAGGTATTTCCCCAGTCAGCCTTGGTCTTATGACTTGAAAATTCTTTTGATATTTCTCCATTTTCTAAGTATACACCACCCCAAACTCCCCATTCTTTTCCAGATATGCCAACAGAAAAACACTCTTTTCTTACTGGACACTCTGAACATAAAAGATCTACTGCAGGTCTAAGCAGTTCATCTTCTTCATATTTATCAAAAAAAACATTTGTGTCATAATCTAAACACAAAGCATCATCTTTCCATTCGTATTTGTTCATATTACTTTACATACTTGTCAGGTATTTCCCATCCATTACGAGAAAGGGTAAAAGTTTTTTGCAAATGCCAGGAATTATTTTTTAATACTCCATACTTAGATGTTATTGCTTTGTCTGACTTAATCATCTCTACAACATCCCAGCCATTCCAAAATAAAAACTTACTTTGAGAAACTATCTTCTCCATTTTTTCAAGAGAACTAATTGTTTTCATTTGATACACTCCTTAAAAATTGTATACATTTGTATTTATATTATTTGATTTTGACAAACTAACAATGTTAGAAACTCTTTCTTTTGGATTAGAAACAAATGCAAAGTGGTTAAAACTTTGTATATTTTCTTCTATCCATTGTGGAGTTACCCTAAACAACTTTATAGATTTGCCACGAGACTTCATTCCTTTTTCAGAAAGGTTTACGAACTCCATTGCCATATCATTTATATTACCTGGACCTGCTGAATACAGATAAAATTCTTTTTCTTCTTGACTTAATTCTGATAATGCAACAGCCATTGCTCTAAGAAAAATATTATAATTGTTGAAACTAGAAGTTCCCTGAACCCCTACTATCATCGTTAATCCCTTCTCTTAGTTTATCCAATATAAACAACATCTGATCTAATTGTACCTTATTCATATCGCTTGTGTCAACTTGTTCTGCAGAATCTTTATCAATTGATTGATCCACCAGTGGCGCTTTATAAAAAATGTTATCTTTTATCCAGTATGCTTGGTTGTCTACAATGATAACCCTCACATTTGTTTTATCAAAATGCTTCTTAGACTGAGTATTAGTATTTAATTTTCTTGAATATTTTTTCAAATTATTATATCTATAGTGAAGCATTGACTGACTTATAATCTGTGGTCTATTTGATTTAGACCTAGACGCTAAGACATAGGTCACTAAAACTAATAGTATAGTTATAGTTAGACCTACTGCTCCATATATATTATTCATGAATACCTCTAGCATTCATTGTATCACTTTTTGTCTAAAAGCGCTTTGATTATTTGTTTAAGGACCAACTTTTCATTTTTATCTAAAGACTCTACCTTATCTACATTAAAAGATTTTTCTGCAAGAGTAACTATTGGATCAGGCACGGTTACATCCATATCAATAAAGCCATTTTCCCATAATTTCATAGTTGCTTCTGAAAAGTAAGAAGATAGATCGTCATCAAGTTTGGGATCAATTTGCTTAAGCATTTCTGTTTTTACATACAATGCTTCTCCACTCTCAGGATCATTTCCAATAAATTTTAAGCCACCATTTAGGACTAACTTATTAAAAATATCGTCTGTACTACTCATTTACCAGACTTCTTTCTAGCCTTTGCAAGTGCATCAAAGTCTTTTACCTTTGTATCACCAAGATATCCCCAAGCATAGCCATCATTAATCATCATATCATTTAAGGATACAGTATTATCATCAACATATATCCAACCAAGAATACGACCATACTTTTCAGATGAGTCCATCTTTTCAGTCTTGATTACAACAGACTTAGCGTCCTTTAATGACTTCTTAAGATATTCCTTGGCTTCAAGTCCGAGAGCCTTTTCTTTAACATCTTTTGTACGAGACTCAGGGGTATCAATCCCAGCCAATCTCACACGGGATGCAAATAGGATATCAAACCCTAAATCAATAAGAACATCAATGGTATCTCCATCTACGACATTCTCTACTTTTCTTACATAGTATTGGTACATTATTTTCTCCCCCATTGTATATAGTTCCATCCACGTTCGTGTGCGTAGTATAGAATAAAATTGACTATATTTGTCAATACCGTGACCTGTAACGCTTGAATCTCTTCACCAGTGATCCAGTAGGTAGACACAAAAGTTGTAATTAGTGCAACTACTCTCCAGGTTAAAGACTTAATTAATGATCTTGATTTAGAAACTATCACGGTAGTAGGTCTGGTGCCTTTGAAGTAATAATTTCAGCACGAGTTCCGCTCCAATAAATTCTTCCATCACAAGCCATATTCATTTTTTGATCATCATCTACAACGCTTGCTTCTCCATAGATATAGCCTCTTATCTCAATATGACTAGCAAGCATCTCTTCCCCATCAGCAATTATTCTCCACTTTAAAGGTCCACCATTATTTTTTGTATTATATCTAACCTGAAAGTGTTGTGTTGGTTTAAAAAACCATTTCTTAAACCTATCTATCATATTCCCATTTCCTTACGCTTTTGCGTAGCAGAAATAGCGTGAATGTCTGCTCCTAAATCTACCTGCTCAATTTTATATCCAACATCTCTTCCGTATACAATATTTGTAATGTTAGGTAGTCTTAGTACTAATGCACCATCCATAAATTCATCCTTAGCAATATATTCTTTTACCTGATCAAATTTAAGTGGATCTTTCTCGCTTGTATTATAGGTATTACGGACTCCAAGAAGTACTTGGTCAGTTCTCTTTCCAGCCTCCCTATAGAGGGCGTGGTGGCCTTCGTGCCAAGGCTGGTACCTACCTAACATAAGTGTTGTAGGTGCGGACCAATCGTGTAGTTCAAACTTTTCAATAATACGAGATGCTTTTTCTTCAGCATTTTTTTCGTGATTTGTAAAATAAAAATCTGCTGATTCTGGACGCTCAAACATTTTATTTGTATCGTCAAAACGGCCTTCAGCAATTGTGTCCATAAAAATCATAATATCTGGCTTACCAAATGCTGCACGAGTTAAGTCTGTTGGACAAACAAAATCAACAATTACTGGAGCAACACCTTGCTTAGCAATAAGTCTTGCCATTTCTCCCATACGACGAGCCTGTTCAATTCTATCATCAGGACTAAAGCCTAAATCTGAATTGACTGTTGCACGAACCTCATCTGCATTAAGATGAATAGCATTAATGCGTTCTTTTAGTGCCTTCGCTAATTCTGTTTTACCAGAACCTGGAAGACCCATAATTTGAATAATCATTAGTAATCTTTGCCCTTTGCTTTATTCTCGACAAGTTTTTCTCTTTCATCAACAACAGTTATCATAAAGGACATCATTTTTTTGTATGTTTCTGGATTATCCATAATTCTGTTATAGTGATGGCCACAGAAAAGCAAATCTCCATTAAGACCAGTTACTTGAACCAGTGCTTCAGCAGCACAAGAATCACACCTATCTGTTGCATTTAAAAGCCATTCTTTTGTTTTTTCTGAAGTTTCTATAGTCATATTCATAGTATACTACTACTTTCTGTTATCAGTGGAATAAAATCCACTACCGTTGAAAACTGCTCCTACATTAGAGTATACACGAACTAAAGAAGTATTGCAAGTTTCGCATTTATATCCAGGATCATCTTCTTTAATAGATCTTTCCTTGATATACCGTTGTGCACACGGCATACAGTCATATTCGTATAATGCCATATTACTTAGTCTTTTTCTTTTGCTTTAACATCCAGACTGGTGAATTGGGGAATTGCTTCCCCAACTCGTAGCCTAAAATATTAACAACAAGTTTAATAATCTTAAACTTCATTATTTAATACCCTTACCAAACTTAGCCCAGACTCTTTCGTGAAGAAAGTATCCTAATGCTTCCCATCCTATGTAAATTAGAGCACCCAAACTTGCATACTCCCATTCACCAGTGAACAAATAAATAACACCTGCTACACCAACAAGATGAAATGTTTCCCAACTTGCTGTCTTTAGTAGTGTTCTTTTTGTTGATTCCATTACAGTTCAGGCCTTGCCTTACCACTAGATGATTTCTTTGCAGCAGGCTTTGGCGCTGCTGGCTTAACTGCTGGTGCTGAAGTTGCTGCAACTTTATTTAATAGTGGAGCATTTTCTTCACCAGTGTAAACTGGACGACCCCAACCAACTACGGCATTGACTAACTTTTTCTTGTTATTCTTTACATATGCACGAGTCTTTTCTACGCACATACCGCCATTTCTTTGGTCTCCCTTTGCAGTTCCTGAAGTATTTCCTTCAACAACTTGAATTGTTCCATCTCCGTTATTCTTAATACAAATACCAACGTGAGAGATACGATTTACACCATCTTCTGGAAAATCAAAATAAATCCAATCGCCTGGAGTTGGATCATCATTACGAGCATCTGACCATCGCTCATTCTTCTTAAACCAGTCTGCTGCTGCTACTGTTGATGCAGACTTTGGATACTTCTTTGCATCTAGTCCTGCAGTAAATGCACACCAAGAAACAAATGATTGGCACCAAGGCTGGAAATTTACACCAGTCCACTTACCATATTTTGTTTCATTATCCTTTGGACCTTCAATGGTTCCAATTTCTTTCTTTGCAACCTCAATGATTGCTTCTAAACTACCTTTTGCTGCCATTATATTCCTCCTTGTAGGTATGACAATACTATTATATCACGCTGCCCCACCTGGCCTCGATCCAGGGACATCCGAATTAACAGTTCGGCACTCTACCAACTGAGTTATAGGGCAATAGAGGCAGTTTCAGTCATACCCAGGACTTTATATTATTTTGTAATGTAAGGAAAACCTAATACATTTGTTAGAGTTGCTACAAACTCAGAAAATGTTTTAGATTGTTTATTTTTAACATAAGATGCTGCTGCGATAGGTGAAGATACAGAAGTTCCAGTAATTTCTACGGCTGTTCCTTTGTAATTACTAATAAGAATATTTCCTAAAGCAATCATATCAAGACCAGGACCTCTGTTAGTATAAGATGCTAGTTGTGTAAGGTTTGGTCTTACAGCACCAACACCAACAACATTACTTACACACGCTGGAAAGCCAACTGCAGTAGTTGATCCATCATTACCAGTGCCAGCAAAAACAGTAATGTTTGATGCTTTTAATAATGATACAGCATTGATAGCACGAAGACCTTCATTTGCTAATGTTCCAGTACCAGTACACGCATTAAGATTATTCTTTGATATTGATGATTGGCTAATTGATACTGCATCAATTCCATACTTATCAGCATTTTTAGATACCCAGTCCATACCCAAGGTTAGGGTGTTTGTTGTTACACCAGAGTTTCCAAGTGCTGTAATATTTGCAACCCTAACAAAAACAATCTTTGCATTAGGATCAATAGCAAGTGCTACCTGTGCGACATTGTGTCCGTGATAGGTATTGTTAATCATACTTGTAGGCCATACTTTGCTGCCTGCAGCACCTTTACCTTCCATAAACAATTGACCATTTGGACACGCCATTGCTGTTGAGTCCGTGATACATACCTCATGAATCACAGAACTTAATTTATTTGAATCAATGGCTGTATCAATAATTGCAATTACATTTTGATCATTTGCCTGTGCTGGTGTAATTACTCCAAATGCAATTACCATTGATAGTAGTGCTAGTAGTACTTTCTTCATTTTTTCTCCTTGTTTATTTATTGTTTGATTTTTAAAACTAATTGGCAGGGGTCTCCGCCTTCTTCCCATTCCTGCTCTTCTTCTTCTGTCATAAAGGGATCACCTTCGTGAGTATTGCAGAATGGTTCTGTTACCCATCCTCTTTCAATACCGTTTTCAAGCCAAATCTCAAATTCATTAAAATCTGCTTCTTTATTTTGAATGTCTTTTAGAATTTCTTCAAAGTCTTCGCTCATACAATAAGTATACTACTAAAGGCTTACGATGTCAACTGGACCCATACAAGATGGGTTAAATTTTATTGCAGCATTTACTGCCTGTAGCACTCTGTTCCTTGCATTTTTTTGTTTATCTGTTGCATATAAAACACCATATGCATATTCTGCTCCAGAACCCATAGCAAGATAAGGAAGTGTATACTTAGATAAAGACATATCTGCAGAACTATGTTCATAAATTTCTCCACGAACTGCAATGATTAAACCAAGATCTCCATCTTTAGATGTATCTACCCAGAACTCATTATAAAATTCACGAAGTTCTTTAATAAATTTTGTTTGCATAAACTTATCTGTATCTTTAATGTTTGGAGCAGTTGGTTTAAAGTTATAACGAATTCTTTCTCCGTCCATTGCACCAGCATATCCAATAAGATATGGGCCAATCTTCCAAACTTTAGGAGCATCAAGTGCTAGAATGGTACCATCGTCTGATGCACCACGATCTCCAGCCATATAAATCTTATCTTCGTGTTTTACTACAGCAATACAAGTCATGCAAGAAGCCCCTTCAGGTAGGTATATTCAAGTATACCATCTCCTAGAAGGGGCTGTCAAGCAAGCCTAATAATGATTAATTAGCCTTTTTGTCTACAGTCTTAAATGCATCATTTATTTCTGAGATTGTAAGTTTTCCATCGTCCAAAAAAGCCCTTGCCAGTCTTTCAACTACTGTTGCTACGCCTAATAGACCTGCAAGCATAACTGCCTGAATTGTGTCAATTCCTACCACTGCTCCAGCACCAAGTACTGATAGACCAGAAGCGGCAAATACTGCTACTATACGCATCAAGACATTTGGGAGAGCCTTCTGTGGGTGTTCCTTTTTAGGAGCCACTTCTACTTTCTTAGTTGCCATTTTAGTCCTCCTCTCTATTACGTATTGGATAACTTAATATCCAAGTTGTCATTGTTATTAATATTCCATACCCTACAACGGTTTTTGCACTGCCGTCCAAAACAACCCAAGCGATAAACATGCCTAGGAGAGTCCATTGTTGATCAAGAATATCTTTAATTAGTTTTACCATTTTTCATTCCTCCTTGAGCCACCTGAATTTGTACCGCTTGCTGAACCACCAGAAGATGGTGCAGATGGTGCACTTCCTCCAGTAGCCAAACCAACAGCATTTAGTGCTGCTCCTGTTGCTACAACTGTAGCGACTACCATATCTTTTGCTTCTTCTCTTTCTTCTTCAGTCATATCTGCACCAATACTTCCAAGTGCTGCTAATGCTGCTCCTGGATCTGTAAATGCTGCTTGTAATAATGCTCCTGGATCTTGAACTAATTCTACATTTGCTGCAACTTCTGCAGTAATTACAAGAGCATTTCCGTTTTCATCTGTACGAATTTCTACTGGTGTTGATGCTGGAAGATCTGCATATGATATTCCAGATGCTTTAACTTCTGCTGCAGATAAAGACTCTCCTGGTTTAAGATTTTCAATTAAGGCTTCTACTATAACTTCCTTTTCTTCTTCTGATAATTCTTTACCTGCTTTTGCCTCTTCTGCCAATCTATTTAGTCTTTCTTCTTCAGCCTTAGCCTTGGCTTCTTCTTCAGCCTTCTTTTCTGCTAATGCCTTAGCCTCTTGCTCAGCCTTTAATTTTTCTTCTGCTTCTGCCTTAGCCTTTGCTTCTGCTTCTTGTTTTGCCTTGAGTTCTGCTGCAAGTCTTTCTGCTTCAGCCTTTGCTTCAGCATCTGCTTTTGCTTTAGCCTCTTCTTCTGCTTTCTTGGCAGCCTCTTCAGCAGCAATACGCTCTGCTTCTAATCTTTTTGCTTCTTCTTCAGCAGCAATTCTTTCTGCTTCTGCTTTTGCTGCAGCCTCTGCTGCTGCTTTGGCTTCTGCTTCTGCTTTGATTCTGGCTTGTTCTGCTTCATATGCTTGCTGTGCTGCTATTCTTACATTTTCTGCTGCGATGGCAGCCTGTCTAGCAATCTCTGCTAATCTTGCCTCTTCAGCAATTCGTGCTCTTTCTGCTTCTTCTGCTGCAAGAGTTTGTACTACTAAATTTTGTGCTGCAGTTACATTTATGTTCATTGAAGATACCGCATTTGTTACTGCAACTATTGCCGAGTTTAATTCATCTTGAGCATCCTCTAGATTTTCTTCTGCTTCAATAAGATCTTCTTCTGCTGCTTCAAGGTCTGTTTCTAAAATATCAAGTGTTGCCTGTGCAACCTGAAGGTTTGTTTGTGCTGTATTAAGAGCCTGAATTTGTTGTGGAGTTGCAGTAGATGTTGAAAACTCTGATCCAGGTATAACTGCCCATCCCAAGTTATCTGTATATCTCAAAAGGCTTACCCCTGCTCCACCACCATTTTCATAAAACCAAAAATCTAAAGTCTTAGAAACTCCAGCAACTGTTTGAACATCGGCAGTAGATCCTCCCCCACCCTTATCAAACCAGTCATTAATAACTAATTCTCCATCAAGATATAGTCTTGTACCATCATCTGCTGATGCTGTGATGTACTGTGTTCCAGTGTATTGTGGTGTCCAAAGCCCTTGCCATCTCACCTGAAAATCTTCCGTAACGGTTGTAGTTGTTTGAGTAGTTGCAGAAACATTATCAACACCATAATAATCCCAGTTTGCTGGAATATTTATTGTTGCAATTGTTTTTCCTGCAGGGGCTGTAATAACTTCTTGATGGATATATCCAGGATAGGCTTGATTAACATTATCTTGAATAGTGAATGTGCTTGTAGTGCCATCTGTGTATGTAATAACGGCATCGTGATTACCATTCTTAGCAAATACTTGGAAACTTGCAGAGGTTGTATTTGCTGGCAGAGTTATGAGGGTATCTGCAGTTGACTGTCTAAGGCTTAAAGATGGGTCTTGTCCAGGTTGCGGGAATCCAATTGATCCAATAAATACACCATTATTATTTGTAGTAGAAACTGGTGTTCCATTAACTGTAATACCAATATTAGTATTTAACCTATTACCTGCAAAAGTTTCAGTAATTGTTGTTGTTCCACCATTGACTGTTGGACCACCATTACCCCACTGTTCGTTAATTCCATTTGTATCTGTTCCAGTATAAACCAAGTTACCGCCTTGTGCAGGAGATGCATTGGTTCCTGAATTATGATATACAGTCATTGTCAAACCAGGGCTAGTGTTTGCATTTACTACTGCAGTAGCAGAGTCTACCAAACTTATATTTGTTGCAACTACAACTGTTTGAGAATCTACTGCAATCTGAGCAATTTCAACATTTTCTTCAGCCTCAGCAACTAAAACGGTAGCGGACTCAACCTGAGCCACAGTAACAGTAGCACCATCTACTACGGATTGAGCCTGTATTATAGAGGTTTGAGCCTGTGCAATAGTTGCTGTAACTGTCTCTGTAGATCCTGTAATGGCTGTTGCTTGGACTTGTATGACTGCCGTTGCAGTTTCCGCCTGATTTATTGCAAGTTGTGCTGCCTCTATAGTCGCTGTTGGCGTTAAAGTTATAGTAGTGACTGTAGATGATTCTGAAGGGGCTATTTGGACAACAGTAGTCTCACTAGCATTGACTTTTTGCTGTGGGAATAAAAGCAAAAATAATACCAAGAATGCTGCTATAAAAACTGATCTTAATAGTAATTTTTTAATTAACCTTTCCCCCTTGCAGACAAGATGTCTGATAGGATGATTATACCATTTTATTAAACAAAAAAGGGAGCCTATTTCTAGACTCCCCTAATTGTTGGACTATATTACTTCTTTAACTTAACCTTAGCACGAGGATTCTTTGCATTCCACTTCTTTGCTAGAGCATTATACTCTGCAATGTAAGTAGCCTTAGCAAGATCTGCTGCTGCCTTTGCTGCTGCTGTTGCTGCAACTTCATTTGCACGAGCAACCTTTTCTGCTGCAAGTTCTGCATTAACAGTTGCTAGTCTTGCATTAAGTGCTGCGATTTCTGAAACAAAATCACGAACAACGATTGTTGCAAATGCAGAACCAACTGGTGCAGCAAGGCCTGTTACGGCTGTTGCTACTGTTGCATATGCTGTAACAACTACTGAACCTGAAGCAGGAAGTGTTAGTGTTTGCTCCTTAGTTCCAAGTGTTGCTGTTACTGTATCTGTTACAAGGGCTGTTACTGTTGCAATGCCATTTGAAGATACTACTGTATTGATTGTTACCCCACCCTTTGGATTACCAAATACGTCAAATGCAGACACCTTAAGTGCCTGTGATGTACCTGCTGCTCCTGATGCTGGTGCAGATAGTGAAATAGAGTTTGCTGATGCTGCTGAGTTTGAACCCTGCACATAATAAACTGTTGTAGTTCCAGCACGAGTAATCGATACTGTTCCTACTGCTGTACTTTTAGTATATACATAAAAGTCTGCTGAAGTTCCAGTTCCTGTTGAAACTGAAAGAGTTGAAGATCCGCTTGATGCGGTTACTGGTGCTGTTGATGTTGCCAAAGCAGGAACGATTGTTGCATTATTTGCAACTGCTGTTACAGATGTTCCAGTATCTACACCTGTTACTGCAATTCTCAATGCATCTGCTGCATCGATACTGTTATCTGCTGGTACTGGTAGAGATACAGGAGTTCCTACTACTGTTCCACCTGTTGCTGCAGATCCCGCCACCGTTAGGGTAACAGTTCCAGCATTAGCGTTGGCTGCTGGAGATACAAGCATTGTGCTAGTCAGGGCTGCAGCGATGATTAGCGTTACTTTCTTAAATGAGTTCATTTAATTTATTCCTTTTCTTATTTATAGTGTTTTTAGTCTATCCAGATAGTCTTTTATTTCTTCTATCTGACTAGTATTATATTGTATCACGTTCTCAGGTAGTTCGTCAACTCTCTTAGGCCTATCCCTAAAAGTATGAACCTCTACTTCAGTCTCTGTATTTTTAGGAGTATGAGATATAGCCCCAAAAATTGCTCCACACACAGCATCTGCTAAGTCTTTTGACTTTTTGCGTGGGTGATCAACTCTATCGTTTTTCATAATCTTTAACTGTGTTAATTCATCAAACAATAATTCGATTGCTGGCATAGCAAGTCTTTCTTCATAAACAAGCATTGCCATATCTTCGTAGTGCTTTTTAGCAACAGAAACAGTATCAGTTTTCATTCCAACCTGCTTTAACTCATTTTGAATATCAAATGATTGCCAACGGTCAAAAGAAACTAATCCTATATCAAAACCAAGTCTTCTTAGATTTTGGATCCACTGCTTTACCTCTGACAGGTTAACTGGGCCTTCAATCTTTGGCTCCCACCAGGCTACAGCATCTACAACTACAATTGGTGCGACCTGTTCATAATTATTAATTACTTGAATATTTACCCATTTTTCTACGTGAGCAATAGCAACTGCACACTTATCGTGCTTTTGTGCAAGGTCAGCGTGAACATAATATTTTTTAGTTGGGTCTGGTTTAAATGCTTCGTCGAACCTTTTAAAATTATCTACTGGGTTTCTTAGTGTCATACAGGCTCTTACTTTTTCCGCTTGCTTAAAAAATGCATCAGAAGCAAATGTTGGTACACAAGCAAAACGCATCATCGCATCTCCAAGATCAGTCATAAATGCAATCATAAAGTCATCAATCTTGCGTGTAGGATTAACTTCCCAAGTAGGTCTTTTTAATGCAAATACTCCTGGGTATTTATATGATGTAATTTGATCTTCATCCCAGGAGATTTCAAATGTATTGTCTGGGCTATCTTCTGGAAGTAATGGATTGATTGTAAACTTATGTGTTCTTTCTATAACTTCTTTTTCAGCAATTACATCATCATATCTTTCTGAAATAAAGTCACCTGGATATCTTGGGAATGAAAGCAAAACAACCTTACCTAGATCAGGAAAGCGAGAGTCAACAGATGCACGGAAAGCCTTATAGATATTGTCAGCAGTCTTTCCTTGTTCATTTCCTGTTCCAACTTCAGATGCAAAACCAGAAATCTCATCAAGAACTGCAAGCAAAAGGTTTAAACCTTCGTGTGATTCTCTTTCTGAGTGACCAGAGTAAACAGTGATTGACTTATCAAACTCAACAGAGTCTGCCTTAGCATTATACTTTCCTGCAAACCAGGGGGATCTTTCAATCTTTGATTTAAAACCTTTAAAGAAAACATTCTTTGCTTGTTGAGCGTTAATAGCCACGTTAATGAGATCGATAGCATCTCCAGAGGGCTTACCAAAATACTTTGCTGGGTCTTTAAGGCATAATAGTTTATATACAATATATGAACACGCTACAGTTGATGTGAAGTCTTTGCCAGATCCCTTGCCAAGTTGCAGGATAATTTCATTCTTTGTGTACTTATTATAATACTGGGTTCCTTTTTCTTCACCCATCATATTAATTAAATCTTCTTTACGATAGATCTGGCTCATTGCCTCTACGATATCGTACTGAATATCAGATAATGGTGGCTGGCCAAGATATGCTTCTCCTTCTACGAAGGTTCTTGCATCTACAGGTGTCTCTTCAAAATGATCAGACTGAAGTGCTTCAATAAAATCATTGAACATCATGGACAACTGTAATCACCTCATTTTCTTTTGCAAATGAAGATAGCCTACGCATAATCTCATCACGAATCTGTGGATATTCAGATGCAATATCTTTTAGAATAAGCACCAGAATTTCTTGTCGTTTTTCAATCTCCATCATTTCTTCTGCAAGTTCTTTGTTTTCAAGTAAGCCAGCCTTTTGCAGCATATCAATTCTCTTAGACTCAATATCCATAACAAGTTTAATTGCTGCAGTCTTTGCACTAAGATTATTTGTCATTGATGCTTCATCAATAACCTCATATGTTTTAGAAACAAGTTTACTATAATGTGTATCTGCTGCTGCTAGAGCCTCTTTAGCACGAGCACGAATAGCATCATTAGCAGAAGCCATAACCTTCCACTCATTGATAAGAGTAACAACTTTTGTTCTTGGTATATCTAACTGCTTTGAGATTATCGTAGGATCATTTCCCTTTAGGTATTCCTCTACTACTCGATTTACCTGATCAAGATGTTTTACCAAATCTTCTTCAGTTGACATTATTTAGTTCCCTTGCAATCTTTAAAAGTATAAGGTAACCAATTAAATCATCTACATCATTATCACCAATATAGGATCCACCTCTAGTTATTCTTGAAAGTTTGTCATCAATACGGACGTGAAGTTGTTCAACACTATCAGAAGTAGAAAAAATTCTAACTGGATTCAGTGCAGAATCTCCATACGATTTATTTTTTGCAATTAACATTTGTTTAATTTCATCACAAACTTGGCCGATCTTAAATTGTGTTTCAGAACTCATTTTCATCCTCTTCATCTAGATCCCAATCAAATACATCTGGCAAACTCTTAAGAGTAACAAGAGTATATGTCAATCCTGCTGCTGCAAATATTGATATAAATATAAGCATTTTTTTAATTTTATTCATCGCTTTGACTTCCTTAATCCAAATTTAGCAAGGTAAACATAGATAGTCTCTAGAGAACATCCACATTCCTTTGCAATTTCTTCTGGTGTTTTTTTATCCATAAGGTAACGCTTACGCATAAAGGTTTCACTTGTATACAGTTTAGCAGCCATAATATTATTTGTCAACTCCTATTGCTTTTCCCCAGTTTTTTATAGACCAGTGACCAATACCGCAAGCATCTGCAACATCGTTGTCAGTAATAGTTCTATCATAAATAGTATTGATAAACTTGATCGTTCTTTCCTTACGAAGATTTCTTTCATAAGATTTATACCAAGAAATTGACTTTCCAGGATTTTGAGATCGAATAAACAGTTGTTCATCTTTTGATATTTTTTTATTTCCTATATAGTTTTGCCAAGTGATTGGTGAAACAGTTCCTATTACTTTTGTTCCAGACTGGCCTGCAGCCCCCAAAATTGATCCTTGTACTAATGCAAGATCTGCAGCAGTCTTAGGGCTATTCATAAATACAGTGTGCTCAATAACTATTGCTTCAAACCCACCATAATAATCAAAAAATGCTTTTACTTTTTTACCTGCATCCATAACCTTTTCGTAGGTATTATTACCTTCAAAATTAATTTTTCCAACACTACCCAAATCTTCTCCACTAAATAAAGCAAATGCCAGGCTGTTAGTACTAGCATCAATGGCACAAACTGTGTGTGGCTTTAACTCTAGGCCCCATTTATTTTTTACCATTTGTTTTATCCTTAATTTTCTTTATTGCTTTTGCTACCGCTTCTGGATTTATTTCACAAGAAGAGCAAACTGGGTAATCGTTATAAATAGATAGTGGCATAGAGCAAGACTTACAAAGTCTAGTTTTGCCCTTTCTTTTTAATCTTTTTGAATGAAGATATCTTGCAGCAATTTTTTCTTTTGTTGCAAGGTCTCTACATTCAGCAGAACAATATATCTGATAAGATACAGACTGCGGAAACTGTTTATCACAAAAACTACAATGCTTCACCGAGAATCTCCAGAGGCGCTATTTTTAATACGCCTGTACCTGCAGACTCACATGCTTTTTTAATTGGGCATGACTTGCATATCTTGGAATTTGATCTATAGTTTTTGTTTGGCAGGGTTTTATCTTCCCACGCCTTGCGAACTTGTCTCATCCAATCAAATGCCTGGTCTACCCACCGACGGTAATGATCGTTTACATCTACAGGGATCAAAAGAAGTTCGTGATTATTTTTATTTTCATAAATCATAACACCTTTTGGTCTCTTTAAGATCTTCATATAAATAAGCAACTGCATTAGGTGACCATTCTTGGCTTTGCCTGATGCTTTTCTATACTCAAACCCTTCGTTCATCATTGTTTTAATTTCACCAATGAGTTCTTCTCCCTGCCAATCAAACATAACATCCCCATACCCAAAGATAGGAGGATCATCGTGTCTAATCTTAAATTCTGTAGTAGGCTCATTGTTTTCATCACGATAAACCTTTACTATTCCTGCGTTCATCATTGCATTTTGAATTCTTGCGTGAGATAATGTTCCTGCAGTCATATTTGCTGCTGCGTATGCATCAGCATTATCTTCAAATGTTTGACCTTCAAAAGCAAGGTACCAATATCTTGCACATTCTCCGTGGCCATATGCAATTGTTGATGGTGCAAAAGTTTTCTTTACTGTATGCTTGTCTACACGATTGACCGTGTATCCTTCTTTAATTTTTGCTTCAAGCCCAGCGATATCCATAGGATGGACTGGCTTCTCTTCTGGCTTAATCATAACCGTGTGCAGTAAATTTTTCGTCATTAATTTTCTCGTTTCTATTAGTATAAGTATAGCAGACTATCGAGTTATGTATTTCAATGCAGACACTAAATTATTGATAGACTCTGCTGCCGTATAATAAAGGTTCTTCTTCCCACGATCTGACTTGTCAACATTAGCCATCCAGGTAGCCTTAAATGCCATCTTTGCAGCAATAGCCTGTAGTCTTACGATCTCCACAGTAGCCACATTCAGTGGTATATCTGGTTTAATAATTATCTTAGCAATGAAGGTGAGGGCTGTAGTAAGTTCCTCATCTTGCATATAGTCTGCAATCTCTGCCAAACCATTTACCATATCTATTGTTGTTCCTTGTTGTTCCATTATTCCTCCACTAGATCTTCTAATATGCTCATCTCAATTATAGCAAGTCTTACTTTAGAGTTACCCTCGCCTATTACCACAACTATGGCTGGGTCTTTCCCATTCTTCATAGCATCAGTCGTAGCCTTTGCCCAAACCTCTTTGTTTAATGTAAAGGACTTTCCAACCTCTTTAAAGTCTACGACAAAGTTTTTCCAGGAAGCGTCTCCCTTTTGTGTATTGCGACCAGAGTTCTTGTGCTGTTTAGCACCTATCCTCTTTGACTCACTCTTCTCCGTCAAAATCCTTCTTCTTTCTTTTAGCAAGAGAAACCTTACTTAAATGTTTATCCTTACACATCCAAGTCATTTCTTTTGTTTCAGCATAAAGTCTAAGAGAGGTAACTTCTTGTTTACAATTGTGGCATATAAACTTTCCGTGATAAACTGTATAACTAGGCATTTAGTTGAGCCTTGATTGATTCTTGCAAATCAAGATCCTCCCTTACACGATTAACAAATGCTTCTTTACCTTGAACCTTTGTTCCATCAGGAAGTATATACCAGGCTCCTGTACGCTCTACAATACCGTTTAGTTCTGCTGTAGTAACCAAGTCACCAATGGTATCAAGACCAATATCATCACCTCTAAAATAAAAATCATACTCACCAGACTGGAACCCTGGAGAGGTTTTGGAGAATTGTAATTCCCATTTAATAGTTCTACCAATTTTTTCTTCAATTAATTTGTCTCCTACTTTAATCTTTCCTTTAATCGCTTGATTATCTGACTCTGAAGAAAAGAGTTTAATAATACATGAGGAATAAAACTTAGTAGCCTGACCACCAGAAGGCTGCTGGCTAGTATACATAGCATTAATATTATTACGAGACTGAGAAATAAGAACAAGCAAAGTTGGCTTAACTTTATTGTTTGCATAGTTAAGCATTTTCCATGCGTTACTAAAGTCACGAGATTCTGCTCCAATCTGTTTTGTATTTTCTAAGGCTTTCATTTCATCTGTATCTTTTTCAAAATAGATTGCTGGAAGCATAGATGTAATAGAATCAACTACGATTAGATCAACACCAGCATTCATTAGTCCAACACCAACATCAACCATATCACTAATTGTTCTTGCCTGTGAGTAGATAAGTTTTTCTGGATCTACCCCCAGTGTTCTAGCCCAATCTTCAGAATAAGACATTTCAGAATCAATCCACGCACATAACTTTCCCTCTGCTTGTGCTAGGGCAATCATCTGAAGGCACATAGAAGACTTTGCAGAAGACTTTGAACCCCAAATAAGAACTTGCCTACCATATGGTAGACCACCTCCAAGAGCACGGTTTAAACCATAACTAGGTGTAGGCTGGTACTCATAATTAACACCAACTCCACTTCCAAGTCTTTTCCTCAACTTAGGATCAAGTTGTGCTAATGCTTCTTCTATACTAACTGACATGTACATCCTCCAATGTTACGGTTCCGTCTTTAGTCTTTCCAAAATCAAACTTGTACGACTTTCCTTCTTCAATATGCATATATGCTTTTGCAAAAGATGTAGGAAATACTGTTATTGAATGAAGATCTCTTCTTGTATCAGCAAGAGTAAGAGAGGCCATCTTTTTACCAGCCTTTGTTATTCTTGGCTTAAATGATACTACAAACATTTCATCATCCTTATATGGCAACTGCTTATATCCTAAAAATTTAACAAGAGCATTTGATGATTCTTTTATTTCATCAGACGGTATGAAAGATACAATCCTGTTGTCATTACAAAGAACCAAGTAAGAACGACCAGTCTCAATAGTCGTATTCTCATCATCAAATATACCGACACTGCCAGTTTTGTCCAAAATTTCAACTCTTGACCATCCAGTTCCTCGCTTAATTGATTTTATCATACCCATAAATATGTATGATCCCTTTTCTTCAAAGTCTACAATATCCTGAATGAAAGCATAGTAATGAGAAGGAATAGTAATATTAAACTCTGGTAGGTTTAAATATTCATATAGATTCTCTTTAATCTCTTGATCATTTCTAGGATTATCATTAAAAGTTGCTGCGCCAATAGCCTTTAATGCTTGTAATGCACGACTGTTTACTCCGTTGCCTTTGGTAAATGTAAATTCTTCAAGTTCTTTGTACGAATTAAATGGTCGTGCCGATATGTATCGTTCACCAATTTTGTCAGATATGAACTTGATAGCACTGAGTCCAAACCGAATGCCTTTACCCTCAATTTTAAAATCGATATCCGAATCGTTAATGTGAGGTAACTTAATGCTAATCCCCATTCTTTTTGCTTCAATAAGATATTCAGTTCTTGCATCCTTGTCCTTTTCATTCTTTAGCACTGAGTACATAAACTCAAGTGGATAATAATATTTTAACCACGCTGTCCAATATGACAATGTAGAGTATGCTACAGCGTGTGACTTATTAAATGAGTAACCTGCGTGAGCCTCAAAGTCGTGCCAAAGATCACGAGCAATATTTGGAGAAACAAACTTAGAGGCACCCTCTACGAATTTCTCTTTAAACTGATCAAATTCTTTAGCATCTTTTTTCTTTCCAATGATTTTTCTAACTTTATCTGCTTCCGACATGGACATACCGCCAAGGTGTACGCATGCTTGCATAACTTGTTCCTGGTAAAGAATACAGCCATAAGTGTCCTCCGTAAATTGTTTTAGTACTTGGTGAGTATAAGAAATGTTTTGACGACCATGCTTGCGATCAACATAGTCTTTTCCGATAGTGTTCATTGCGCCTGGACGAACAAGAGCATTTGATGCTGCAAGTTCGTTTAGATTTTTAACACCCATCTTAACAAGAAGATTTGTATACGGTGCTGCTTCACACTGGAACACTCCCTTTGTATATCCATCTGATAGCATTTGATAAACATTTGCATCGTCCATTTTAATTTTAAGAAGATCTATCTTTTTGCCATCTCGTTCTTTAATTATTTCAATTGTGTTTTTAAGAACAGATAATGTTTTAAGACCTAATGCATCAATCTTAATTAAACCAATACGCTCTGCTTCTTCCATATCAACACCAACAACAGGTATTCTTTCATCAGAACCAGTAGATGATCTGGTTTCTAATGGTGCATATCTAAAAATTGGCTCTTTACTTGTTACAACTCCTGCTGCGTGAATTCCAGTACCACGAATTCTTCCACGAAGTTTTTCACCGTACTCTTCAACTTCTGGATACTTTTGACGAAACTCATATGTTGATTTTGATGTGCAGTAGTCATCCCAAGAGTCTACAGTTTTTAAAACCTTGTTAACATCTGATAAAGGAATATTCAATACTCGTGCAACATCTCTAACAATTCCTTTGCCAGTAAACTCAAGGAAGGTAGCAATAGAAGCAACGTGTCTATACTGTCTAACAAGATAATCTTTTACTTCTTCACGACGAGTATCTTGAATATCTGTATCAATATCTGGAAAGTCATTACGCTCAGGATTAATAAAACGGAAGAACAATAGATTATGTTCAATAGGATCAATGTCAGTAATCTTTAAAGCATAACAGACAAGAGAACCAGCAGAGGAACCTCTACCAGGTCCAACCATAATCTCTTCCTTTTTAGCCCAGTTAATCATATTACTTACAACAAGAAAGTATGGAGCAAACTTTTTATCTTTAATAATCTGTAATTCTTCTTCAAGCCTATCGAGATACTCTTGGTTTTCTGACAAACCTCTTTCTGCCAAACCTTCAAGAGCAACCTTTGCAAGTTCCTTATCGGGACTTTTATACTGTACTGGTAGTAGGTTTAATCCTTCTTGAATGCCATAGTCTCCTACTGTGTCTGCTAATAGGAGTGTATTTGAGTAGATGTCTGGTCGATCAATACCCTGCGATTCCATCGCTGCTTTAATCTCTTCGTATGATAGCAGGTGGATATCAAATTTATTAAATGTGATCTGACGGTCTTCGCCATAAAGATAATCAAGGCGCTCCATCATATTTGTTTTTTTCTTTGACTTTTCATAAGTTACATCTTTTGCAAACTTACCGTGGGTATTCATAAGTAATTTAAACTCTTGAATTTCTTTTTGTGACGGGTCTACGTGATGGCAGTCTGGAGTAACAACAACCTTAATTCCAAATTCATCTGCAAGTTCAATAAGATACTTATTTATATGTGCTTCATTATGAGGCATAACCTCAATATAGTAATCATCCTCAAAGCGTTCTTTAAACCAAGCAATATACTTCTTAGCAATTGCAAACTCTTCTTCTTCAAGTGCTTTAACCAAAACGCTACTTGGGCAAGCAGAGGTTACAATAATACCTTCTTTATATTTTTCTAATATTGTAAAATCAAATCTTGGCTTCTTAAAGAAACCATCTGTCCAAGATAATTCGCTAATCTTATTAAGATTTTCTAAACCAATTTGATTCTTGGCTAGAAGGATAATGTGGTTATAGACAAGATCTTGTTGACCTTCTCTTTCAGACTTATCTCGTGTATCAGATATGTCTGCACACATATATCCTTCTAGACCTAGAATTGGCTTAATGCCCTTTGCTTTTGCAATACGGTGCAGTTCCCTATGCCCAGATAAAG